>Ga0157371_10000289_pt1 | contig 68061 bp, 56 predicted proteins | sample C45metaG_FD_113462 | JGI IMG/M metagenome (GOLD analysis project Ga0157371, IMG submission 113462) | Corn rhizosphere microbial communities from Kellogg Biological Station, Michigan, USA - C4-5 metaG | ecosystem: Host-associated > Plants > Roots > Rhizosphere > Soil | place: USA: Michigan...
CCAGGTTGCTGGGGACGCCGCACAACACGTAGCCGATAAAGAAGATCCCGGCCCCGAGGCCGTACACGGTTTCGCTGAACTTCAGCGCGTCGAGCATCTGCAGTTTGGCGAATCCAACGTTGACCCGGTCGAGGTAGTTGAACAGGTAGCAGATGAAAATGAAGGGGATCAAACGCAGGGTAATGCGTTTGTAGACGGCGTTTTTTTCGTCAACGATGGCCTGGATAGCGGCGGCGCTCTGTGACATGGCGGGCTCTCTCATTATTATGATTTTTTGTGATGCAACGGGTAAGTTGATCGCCCAGAGAGTCTCGGCCACCCTGATGGTTGTTGTCTTTGTGCCTGAGCACAGGGTTTATCAGCCAGCCCTGTGCGGCTGAACAACCGTCCCACCAGCGTTTTCAAGGATTCCCATTATGTTCGAACTCGATCACGACCTGGCCCAGGACATCGTCGACCGGGCGATGGCCATTTTGCCGTACAACGTCAATGTCATGGACAGTCAGGGGTTGATTCTGGGCAGCGGCGAACCGGAGCGCATCAACACTCGCCATGAAGGCGCGCAACTGGTGCTGGCCAATGGGCGAGTGGTGGAAATCGATGCGCAAACGGCGATTCATCTCAAAGGCGTGCAGCCGGGAATCAACCTGCCGCTGTTGCTCGATCAGCGCCTGATCGGCGTGCTGGGCATCACCGGCGAACCCGAGCAATTGCGCACGTATGCCGAGCTTGTGCGCATGACCGCCGAGATGCTGGTCGGCCAGCGCAATCAACAGGCCGAGCAGCAGTGGCGGCGTCAGCGTTGCGATGATTTGCTGGCGTTGCTGTTGAGCGAGGCGGGGGATTCGCCGCGTTTGCTCGACGAGGCACAGCAATTGGGGCTCAAGCCGCAATTGACGCGGGTGCCTTATCTGTTCGAGTTGGGCATGGAACACGGGCCGGGGCAGACCGTCGAGGCGCTCAGCGCTTGGCTGACTTCGCGTTACCCGGACAGTTGGTGCGTCAGTTCGGCCAAGTCCTCGCTGCTGTGGTGCCGCCCGGCGACCCAGACAATCGAGAATGATCGACTGCTGGAAAAGCTCGACGGCCTGGGCTGGAACATTTTGCGCATTGCGGTGGGCGGGCAGGCGGATGGGCTGACGGGGTTGCGTCGTTGCTATCGGCGCGTCGGCGACTTGCTGGCCTATGGTCGCGATGTGTTACCGCATTCGCGCTTGCTGACGCTCCACCGTTATCGGCTGCCGGTGATGCTCTGGCGTCACCGCAATGACGATGCGCTGGATGAACTGCTCAAACCGCTGCGCCAGGTCATCGCCAAGGACGGTAACGGTCAGTTGCTGGCGACCTTGCGCAGTTGGTGTGAACACGATGGGCAGAGCCAGGCGTGTGCCGATGCGCTGGGGATTCATCGCAACAGTCTGCGCTATCGGATGGAGCGGATCGCCGAGCTGAGCGGGGTTGATCCGCTGAAGCTGGATGGCATGCTGGCGTTGTACCTGGGTGTACAGCTCTTGCCGCAAACCGATGCCAACACCGACGCCTAGGCTGAAAAGACGGTTTTGTGGAAATGAACAATAATCGTCATGCCCGCTTGTGCAGCGGACTGGCGTTATTGTCCGGGGCTGCTGGCAGCATGGAGCGCATTGGAACTGGAGAATTCGCATGAAAATCGTCATCGCCCCCGATTCGTTCAAAGACAGCCTCAGTGCCCAGGGTGTGGCCGACGCGATTGCGCTCGGGCTGACTGAGGTCTGGCCCGAGGCGCAACTGATCAAATGTCCGATGGCCGATGGTGGCGAAGGGACGGTCGAGTCGATTCTGGCGGCGTGCGAAGGTCAATTGCGCCGCACCACGGTGCATGGCCCGCTCGGTGTGGCCGTCGATGCCGCGTGGGGCTGGTTACCCCAGAGCCACACCGCGATCATCGAAATGGCCGAAGCCAGCGGCCTGCAATTGGTCGCGCTTGGCAAACGCGATGCCTGCACCAGCAGCACGTTCGGCACCGGCGAGCTGATTCGCGCCGCACTGGACGCCGGGGCACAACGGGTGATCCTGGCGATTGGCGGCAGCGCCACCAACGACGGCGGTGCCGGGGCGATGCAGGCATTGGGCGTGAAGTTGCTGGACGCTCAAGAGCAAACACTGGCGCCGGGTGGTTTGGCGCTGGCGCAGTTGGCCCACATCGACCTGAGTGAAATCGACCCGCGATTGACCGAGGTGCGATTCGACATTGCGGCCGACGTCAACAATCCCCTGTGCGGCCCCCACGGCGCTTCAGCGATTTTTGGTCCGCAGAAAGGAGCGTCGCCCGAGCAGGTACAGCACCTGGATGCAGCCCTTGGACACTTCGCCCGGTTGTGCGCCCAGGCGTTGGGCAAAGACGTCAAGGACGAACCCGGCAGCGGCGCGGCCGGTGGTTTGGGCTTCGCGGCCAAAGCGTTTCTGAATGCACAATTCAAGGCCGGCGTGGAAGTCGTCGCCGAACTGGTCGGGCTGGCTGAAGCCGTGAACGGCGCCGACCTGGTCATCACCGGGGAAGGGCGTTTCGATGCCCAGACGCTGCGCGGCAAAACCCCGTTCGGCGTGGCGCGTATTGCCCGGGAGCAGGGCGTGCCGGTGATTGTCATCGCCGGAACCTTGGGCGAGGGTTACCAGGACCTGTACGAACATGGCATCGATGCCGCGTTTGCCTTGGCCAGTGGGCCGATGACGCTGGAGCAAGCGTGCGCCGAGGCACCACGCTTGTTGCATGATCGTGCCAGCGATATCGCGCGGGTCTGGCGAATGGCGACGCGCCAGGCCTGACAAATACCCTTGTGGTGTGGCTATCAGTGTTTCATGGATGAAACACTGATACGTCTTGAAATATTTTTCTCCAGCCCCTGCAAAAAACCTCATCCCCTGCCGATACAACTCATAGGCGCGCAAAAACCAATTACAACAGCCCGCCAAACTGAAAACGCGCGCCACCGCCCGCCTTTCAGTGATCACGGCATGGATGCTCGAAGCCTCAATCACCGAGTATCTTGCTATGTCACTGCGTAACCTGAATATCGCGCCTCGAGCTTTCCTGGGTTTTGCCTTCATTGCCTTGCTCGTCATCGGGCTGGGTGTGTTTGCCGTGAGCCGCATGTCGATCATTCGCCAGGCGTCCGTCGACATGGAAAGCACGCAGCTACCCAGTGTCGGCTATCTGGGCAACCTGACCGAAAACGTTCTTCGCCTGCGCATCCTTTCTTTCCGCGTGTTGGTCAACCGTGACGCGAGCGCGTTGCAGGAAGCGCAAACCCGGATCGGCGTGCTGGTCGACAAGGTGCGTACCGCGCAATCCAGTTATGCCGCGCTACCCGCCAGCCCCGAAGAAGCCGCGCTGTACAAGACCTTCACGGCGACGCTGGACAATTACATGCAAGCCCAGAATCAAATGCTGGAGTTGTCGCGGCAGAACAAGCTCGATGAGCTGCGTGCCTTGATCAATACACGGATCAAGGACGGCACCGATCAGATGGGCGAGCAGTTGAACAAACTGGTCGCCCTGAACAACAGCGATGCCAAAGCGGCGTCCATCGAAGCAGGCGATCATTACAGCAGCGCGATTACCGGCATCGTTGCGGTAGCGGTGATAGCCGCGCTGCTGACCGTGTTGCTCGCCTGGCTGTTGACCCGCAGCATCGTCACGCCGCTGAACCGCGCGTTGCAGGTGGCCCAGACCATTGCCGGTGGCAACCTGACCACCGTCATTGAAATCGATGGCAAAGATGAATCGGCCCGTTTGCTTGGCGCCTTGTCCGAGATGCAGGCCAACCTGCGCAAAACCATCGAACAGATCGCCGGTTCCGCGACCCAGTTGGGCGCCGCCGCCGAAGAACTCAGCACCGTGACCCAGGAAGCATCCCGGGGCATGCAGCAACAGAACAACGAAATCGAACAAGCGGCCACGGCGGTCAACGAAATGACCGCCGCCGTGGAAGAAGTGGCACGCAATGCGGTGTCGACATCCGAAGCCTCGAACCAGTCGACCCAGGCTGCACGTGAAGGTCGTGACCGCGTGGTGGAAACCGTCAACGCCATCCAGACCATGACCCACGACGTGCAAAACACCTCGTTGATGATTGAAGGCCTGGCCACTCAGGGCCGTGACATCGGCAAAGTGCTGGACGTGATTCGCGCCATCGCCGAGCAGACCAATCTGCTGGCACTCAATGCCGCCATCGAAGCCGCCCGTGCCGGTGAAGCCGGGCGCGGTTTTGCCGTGGTGGCGGACGAAGTCCGGGCGCTGGCCCATCGCACCGCACAGTCGACCCAGGAAATCGAAAAAATGGTCGCCGGGATTCAGAACGGTACAGGCGAAGCGGTCTCGTCGATGGCGCAAAGCAATCAGCGCACCCAAAGCACCCTGGAAATGGCCCGCGCTGCCGGAGTCGCACTGGAGCAGATCACCCAGTCGATCCACTTGATCAACGAGCGCAACCTGGTGATCGCCAGCGCCTCGGAAGAACAGGCCCAGGTGTCCCGTGAAGTCGACCGCAACCTGGTGAACATCCGCGACCTCGCTACCCAGTCCGCCGCCGGCGCCAACCAGACCAGCGCCGCCACCCATGAACTGTCGCGGCTTGCGGTGAATTTGAATGCGATGGTGGCGCGTTTTGTGATTTGAGGTAGGGTTGAGGCTTGGAGTCCGCGCGCGACAGGAGAATGACATGCGCTATTCAGCCTTGACCCAACGAATCGCCGGCGACGGAGCGGCAGCCTGGCAGATTCATGACCGAGCGCTGGAAATGCGCGAACAGGGAATCGATGTCTTGCTGCTGTCGATCGGCGATCCGGATTTCGACACGCCGCCGCCCATCGTCCAGGCGGCCATCGACAGCTTGCACGCCGGCGACACCCATTACCCTGAGGTGCGCGGCAGTCGTGGACTGCGCAGCAGCATCGCCCGGCGCCATCGGCAGCGCAGTGGCCAGGCGGTGGACGCCGATCATGTGATCGTGTTTCCGGGCGCCCAGTGCGCCGTGTATTCGGTTGCGCAATGCCTGCTCGATCCGGGCGATGAAGTGATCGTCGCCGAGCCGATGTACGTGACGTATGAAGGTGTGTTCGGCGCCTGCGGGGCCAAAGTGGTGCCGGTGGCGGTGCGTCCGCAGAACGGCTTTCGGGTCGACCCGGCGGATGTCGCGGCACTGATCACGCCGAAAACCCGCGTCATCCTCCTCAACAGTCCAAACAATCCATCTGGCGCCAGTTTGCCGCTCGACACATGGCGCGTGCTGGCCGCGTTGTGCGTGCGCCATGATCTGTGGCTGATCAGCGATGAGGTCTACAGCGATCTGTTGTTCGAAGGCGAGCACACCAGCCCCGCCAGTTTGCCGGGCATGGCCGAGCGCACCGCGACCATCAATAGCCTGTCCAAATCCCATGCCATGAGCGGCTGGCGGGTGGGTTGGTCGATCGGTCCGAAAACCTTGGCCGAACATCTGGTGAATTTGTCGTTGTGCATGTTGTTCGGCATTCCGGATTTTATTCAGAACGCGGCGCAGCTGGCATTGGATGAAGACTTGCCGGAAGTGGCGCAGATGCGCGAGGAATACCGCCAGCGTCGCGATCTGGTGTGTTCGATGTTGGACGGCAGTGCCGGGATTCGTGCGATCAAACCCGACGGCGGAATGTTTGTGATGGTCGACGTGCGCCCGACCGGGTTGTGCGCCCAGCGATTTGCCGAGCGACTGCTGGAGGGATACGGCGTGTCGGTGTTGGCCGGCGAGGCGTTCGGACCGAGTGCGGCGGGGCATATTCGCATCGGACTGGTGGTGGATCAGTTGAAGCTGGCGGATGCGTGCCAGCGGATTGCATCCTGCGCGGAGCAACTGCTGGAGGCGCGGCGGGCCTGATCAGAGTGACAGATCGTTCCCACGCTCTGCGTGGGAATGTCTCTGGGGACGCTCCGCGTCCCATGTGACGCAGAGCGTCACGGGCTGCATTCCCACGCGGACGGTTCGACGCCTCGACGTGGGAACGATCATCATACTTACGCTTCGGACCACGCCCCGGCATTCACCAGGTTCTTCGGCCGTTCACCCGCCAACGCCATCAGCAGATTATCCACCGCGCACTTGGCCATCGCCTCGCGCGTTTCATGGGTTGCCGAACCCATGTGCGGCGTTGCCACCACGTTGTTCAACGTCAACAACGGCGAATCCGTCTGCAGAGGCTCACGCTCAAACACATCCAGCCCAGCAGCACGAATCTGCCCGGTCCGCAGCGCTTCAATCAGCGCCGTTTCGTCCACCACCTTGCCCCGGGAAATATTGATGAAAATACTCTCGGGCCGCATCAGGGCGAATTCCTCGGCGCCAATCAAGCCTTCGGTTTCAGCCGTCAGCGGCAAGGTCAGGCAAATGAAATCGGCCTGCTGCAACAACTCCGTCAGGCTGCGGTACTGAGCATTGAAGCGTTGCTCAACCGCGGGTTTCGGTGAGTGGCTGTGATAGATCACCGGCATGCCAAAGCCGAAATGCCCGCGCTGGGCCAACGCCTCGCCAATGCGCCCCATGCCGATGATGCCCAATGTTTTGCCATGCACATCCGTGCCGAAATGCGCTGGGCCGATGTTGCGCTGCCATTGGCCGGCGCGAACCATGTTCGCCAGTTCCACCACGCGCCGGGCCGCCGCCAGGATCAGCGCGAAACCGGTGTCGGCGGTGGTTTCGGTCAACACATCGGGGGTGTTGCTGAGCAGGATCCGGCGCTCGGTCAGGTAGTCGATGTCGTAGTTGTCGACACCGACGGAAACGCTGGCGATGGCCTCCAGATTCGGCGCCAGGTCCAGCAATTGCGCATCCAGTTTCAGGCTCGCACCTAGTAGACCCTGGGCCCGGGGCAGGGCGTCGCGCAGTTGTGCGATGCCCTCTGGGTTGAGGTTGTCGATCAGCGTGACGTCGGCGTGCTCATGCAGGCGCGCCATCAGCAGCGGAGAAAGTTTCTTGTACAGCACAACCTGCTTTTTCATCGTTATCGTCTCAACTTCAATTCAAGGGTGGGCCGTCACGGGCCGTTGCGCAGCCACGACCCGGTCACTGGCACCGGGCTTGAGGAAAATCGTCAGCACCACCGAGAGCATCAACGCGCCGCTCATCAACAGATAAGAAGCACCCGGAGATCCCGTGGAGCTGTTCAGGTAACCCACCAGGTACGAACCGCCAAACGAGCCAAGCGCGCCCATGCTGTTGATCAGCGCCATCGCACCACCGGCGACGTTGGCCGGAAGGATTTCGGGAACGATGGCGAAGAACGGCCCGTAAGGCGCGTACATGCAGGCGCCGGCGATGACCAATAGGGTGTAGGACCACCAGAAATGTTCGGCGCCCAAGGCGTAGGAACCGTAGAAAGCGATCGAGGCAATCAACAGCGGCGGCCAGACGAAACGTTTGCGTTTCTGCAGTTTGTCCGAGCCCCAGGACACCAGTAGCATGCCGATCACGGCCGCCAGATACGGCAGCGCCGAGAGCCAGCCGGCTTCAATCATGTCCATCTGCGCACCGGCCTTGAGGATCGACGGCAGCCACAACACGAAACCGTATACGCCAATGCTCCAGCAGAAAAACTGCAAGGCCAGGATGATGACTTTCGGTGAACGAAAGGCTTCGGCGTAGTTCTTCACGGCTTTGATACCGACCTGCTCGGCGGCGAGGGCGCTTTGCAGATCCTGCTTCTCTTGTTCGCTCAACCATTTGGCTTGTGCCGGACGGTCATCGGCCAGGCGCCACCAGATAAACGCCCACAGCACCGCCGGCAACCCTTCGATGATGAACATCCAGCGCCAGCTGAAATGCTGCACCAGATAACCCGAGACCACCGACATCCAGAGCATGGTCACCGGGTTGCCGAGGATCAGAAAGGTGTTGGCGCGCGAGCGTTCGGCACGGGTGAACCAATGGCACAGGTACACCAGCATCGCCGGCATCACGGCAGCTTCGACCACGCCGAGCATGAAGCGAATCACCACCAGCCAGTAGGCGTTGGAAACGATCCCGGTCAACGTGGCCAGGCCACCCCAGAGGATCAGGCTGACGAAAATCAGCTTCTTCACGCTGTGTTTCTGCGCATAGAGTGCGCCCGGCACCTGGAAGAAAAAGTAGCCGAGGAAGAACAGTGCGCCGAGCATCGACGACAGGCCCGGCGTGATCATCAGGTCGGCGGCCATACCGGAGGCCGCGGCAAATCCATAATTGGCGCGGTCCAGATACGCCAGGCTGTAGGTGATGAAGACGATCGGCATGATGTACCACCAGCGGCGGGCGGCGAGTGTTGCGGTTTTCATAGTGGTGCTCCTGAGCTTGTTGTTTTTGTCGCAGCAGGTAACGGGGCAAAAATCTTCGGTGACTGTGCGGGCCTCATCGCGAGCAGGCTCACTCCCACATTGGATCTAGGTGAAACAGAAACCCCCTGTGGGAGCGAGCCTGCTCGCGATGGCGGCCTCAAACTCGCCGGACAGTTCTGCTCGGGTCGGCAACCCTTCCATGTCCCCCCGACTCTGAACCGCGCGACTGCCAATCCAGTTGGCGCGTGCCACGGCATCGGCAAAGTTATGGTTCTCCAGCAAGGCGCTGATCATCCCGACCGCAAAGCCATCGCCAGCGCCGACAGTGTCGACCACGGTTTCTACCGGAACGCCGGCGACAAACCCCTCGTCCAGCTGCGTGCGGTAATACGCGCCATGCGGTCCGAGCTTGATCGCCACCGCTTCAACGCCTAGGCCGAGGTAGAACGCCGCAATGTCGGCCGGGTCGTCGAACCCGGTCAGCAACCGTCCTTCACTCAACCCTGGCAGCACCCAGTGGGCGAGGGCGGCGAGGCGGTTGATTTCAGTGATCATCAGTTGTTCGCTGGCCCACAGGCTCGGGCGCAGGTTTGGGTCGAAGGACACACTGCGCCCGGCCTGGCGCATGCGCGTCATCAGTTCGAATGACATCTCCCGAGTCGACACGGACAGCGCCGCCGGAATGCCGGTGGCGTGCAAGTGGCGCGCAGTGAGCAACGGCTCGGAGATCGATTGCACTGACAAGTGACTGGCCGCCGACCCGCGACGGAAATACTCGACCACCGGATCGCTGCCATCGTCGGCGCGGGATTTGAGCTGAAAACCGGTCGGGTGTGCAGGGTCGATGGCGACGTGGCTGCAATCAAGGCCTTCTTTTTCCAGGGTGTCGATGACAAACCGGCCCAGCGAGTCAGCGCCAACCCGGCTCAACCACGCCACGTTGAAACCCAGCCGTGACAGGCCAATCGCAACGTTGCTGTCGGCCCCGGCAATGCGCTTGTGGAACTGGCTCACATCGGCGAGATCACCGTTCTGCTCGGCCACGAACATTGCCATGGTTTCGCCGAAGGACAGAATATCGAACTCAGGCATGAGCGCTCTCCAAACGTGATTGACCGAGGTGGGCGAGGGTGGCGACGTGTTCGGTGGTGAGCTGGGTCAGATCATCGCCTTGCAGCGGATATTCCGCTGCCCGCATGACACCTTGGGCCATGTGCCGCAGCAGTTGTTCCCACACATGCACGTCGTTGGCGGTGGGCGGGATGGCGACCAGTTTGCCGTCGGCGCGGCGCATCACGGCCTTGCAATGCACATAGCCGACATGCCGGCCAAGCAACCGGGCAGCACTGGCGGCGGATTGGTCCTGCCAGTGCCAGTTACCAATGTCGAAGGTCATTTTGATCGGCAGGTTGTGTTGCTCCACTTCGCCGAAAAAGCGCTGGAACGGTTCGATGCGCCCGCCGTGCAAGGTCTGATCGTTTTCCACCAGCAGTTGCACCGGGCTCTGGGCCAGCACGCGGTTCAGGGCCTGCAAGTCATTGTTGTCGGTGAAATAACCCAGCGACACTTTCAGCCATTTGGCGCCGAACGCCTGGGCGCGTTCAAGGGTCGCGCGCAGGTCAGGATTGGGCTTCGACTGACCGGCCAGCCACAGTTCCATCGGCGAGGAATAGATGCTCTCCAGTCCTTGGGACTGCGTGTCCTCGGCCAGTTGCCGTGGGTCTTCATCGGTCAGCAACTCTTCACGCCATTCGATGCGCGTGGCACCGGCCGTGGCCAATACCTGGATAAAACTGCCTTGGCCGCGTTGGCGGACAAGGTCGGCGCCGTAGCTGGAAAGGCTGATGGAAACGGGTGGTTTATTCATTGTTCTGCACCTCTGAAACCGGTTTCATTTTTGTTCAAAAAAAGGGCTATCTTGAGTTTTGTCCTGTCCTTTAGGGCCTCATCGCGAGCAGGCTCACTCCTACAGGGGATCTGTGGCGTACAAAAAACCAATGTGGGAGTGAGCCTGCTCGCGATGAGGCCGGAACATTCACCGCAAATCCCCCAGAGTCGACCCACGCACTATCAACCGCGCCGAAAAATCCAGCGTCCGCACCGGCCCGTCATCCCCGCGCAGCCGCTTGAGCAAACACTCAAACGCACTCGCGCCAATCTCCAGCGTCGGCTGGGCAAGGGCGGTAATCCCGCTGCCCACCAACGGATACCAATCCAGGTCATCCAAGGCGATCAACCCCACGTCTTCAAACAGATTGCACTGCAATTCCCGCAACGAATGAGTAGCCGCCAACGCCGCAATGCCGTTGGCACAAAACAGCGCTTTCGGGCCAGGGCCGGGTGTGCTCAAAAAGGTTTTCAGGTGCGAGGTCAGCTCGCTGCCGGTTTCCACCACCGCGCCGGTCATCGCCGCGCGTTGCTCGATTTTCGCCTTGAAACTGCCAACGCGCTCGATCCGCGAACTGGTGCCGTCAAACGGTTCCGTCACCATCAGCACATCGCGATAACCGCGCTCTTGCAGGTGGGCGAGGGCCATTTCAACGGCAGCGGGGTTGTCCAGCCCGACCAGATCGCTCTCCAGCTCCTCGACCTTGCGATCCACCAGCACCATCGGCATTTCCCGATGCAACTCGCGCAACTCATCGCGGTGATGCCCGAGGGTGTTCACGATCAAGCCTTCGATGTTGTACGAGCGCAGCAGCGCCAGGTGCTGACGTTCCTGCTCGTCATCGCGATCGGTATTGCACACCACCAGGCTGTAGCCGTGCTGACGGCAGGCGGTTTCCACCCCGTGCATCACGGCAATCGAATAGGGATTACGGATATCGGCCACCAGCATGCCGATCAGGCGGGTTCGACCGCGTTTCAGACCACGGGCCATCTGGTTCGGGCGATAACCGAGTTCGGCAATCGCCTGCTCGATGCGCGAGGCCGTGGCATCGGAGAGCAGGGCGCGGTCATCGCCGATGAAGCGCGAGACGCTGGCTTTGGAGACGCCGGCATGTTCGGCGACGTCGAGCATGGTGACGCGGCTGCGCTGGGCGGCGGAAAAGTCGTTCACGGTGGTGGACGTTGTTATTGGAGTAGTGGCTTCAACTTGTTCTGAAACCGGTTTCAGGAGGCCTCAAAAAGGCTCCTTCCGTCAAGCTCTGCCTGCGTAAAAAACACGCCGATTGGCAACTGATTCCGATGAGCGGTAGTTAAACCTGTCAGATATGACAGTAGGCGAGATTATCGATTCGGCGCCTAATTGAAATCAGGTGGCGATCAGCAGTGCAAAAATTAATGGCATCTCGTGAGGCTTTCCATATGTCGGAAACGAGAGTAACCAGCGTTGGAAAAACGGCTAATTTCACACCTTCAAGTAATTTCGCTGGGGTATTTGATTATGATTCTCCAGAGGCGATAGAAGTTGATGCGGATGGGGTTATTCTTCCCGTTGCTTACAAAACCGGTCTGACGGTTGTAATCCTATTGTGGCCGAATCCTGCACCCGCGGGGAAAACGGATGAGCTGTACGTTTATTTAAACGATGATGAGGTTTTTTACGAATCATATATTGGGCCGAATACTCAGCCTGAATTTAGAATTGTAATCGATCCGAAATTTTTATTGAATGATGGCGTCGTATTACTTACCTATCAAACATTGATTGACGGCAACCCTGCGTACTCGAAGCCGCGTACTCTGATAATTCGTCGTGCGCCCCCGGCGATACTGAGTGAGCCCAACTTTCCCAGCGCTACGTTGTGGGGATATTTAAACTGCAGTTCGTCTCCTAAGTTGTGGGAGGCACTTCTTGTGGCGGTCCCTGTCCCTACGGCAGTTCTATGGCGGGAAAATGATGAGCTTCGGCTAGGCTGGCAGGGATTTGCCTCATTAAACGGCACGGGCCACGTTCTGGTCTCTACTGAATTCACGCGAGTGTTAACTGCTAAAGACGTTCAAGTGGGTTATGTATTTTCGATAACTGACTACGAGCGCTATGTAAAACCTATGGAAAAAAATGCGTCTGCATTGGCCATTTATTCTATCTATCGGGCGGGTGTGCTTATCGGCCGGTCAAGTGTCGGCTTGGTAAAAATAGATCGAACGATACCAGGTGAAGTGACAAGTTGCGGGCCGTTGGGAAGTGCGCTGAGTAGTGGCGGTTGTTCTGAGTGGGACTGTTCAAAAATTAATGGAGAGACAACAATGACTATTGATATGAAATTGAATGCTGTGCAACAGAGTGCCGATGAGTCGAGAAATCAATTAAGGCAAAATCGACTGCTTATTGGCCCAATGGCTGACTCGCCGGCGCCGAATATCGTTGGGGTTGCCGAAGGTGCGTTGTGCCCGGTCGGGGTGCTAAAAAGCCTGGCGGCTCAAAACGGCACAACCACGGCAGCACGTTTACCGGATTTGCCCATCAGGATGACCATTCATGGTTGGAACAATCCGAATGACAAAGACGTCGTCATGGTTGAAGCCTACGCATTTAAAGAGGGCGTAGACGATCCGGCTCATCCTGAACTGTGGGCATGGGAGGAGTTCCATAGCGAACCTGCGCCACCGGCTGCGACTCGACCGAACCAGTGGGACGTCACAATCCCTGCAGGAAAATTTGTTGATCTTCCTGCAGCGACCGACGTATCGCCGACTCAATGGAAATTCCAAAGTTCTGGCTCACTTGACGGAAATCCGCAATATTCTGAGATTTCGACAGTTTTTATTGACAGCTTCGCACCTTTCCACAACGTGGATACTCCACGGCCACTGCAACCCACTCGGATTGATTTTCCGCTGGCTGCCACCGCCCAGATTGATACCGCTTATCTGGGCACCATCGCTACCACAGGTATGGAATTCACATTACCGGTAACGAATGCCAATTGGGATTACAAGCCGACAGACAAGGCTTTTATTTACCTCACCTCGACGCTGCGGCCCACAAGGCAACTGACACCCGTTTTGACCGTTGACCCTGTTCCCGCAGATGGGAAAATCGCTATCCCGGTTGCTGAAATCGCCAAGCTGAGCAACGGCACGGTCTGGCTGATCATGGCTTATGAAGATGCTGCCGGTAATCGCAGCCTGGATATGCTTGCTAACAGTCGCCCGGTGAACTTTGTGCCTCTGCCTATCCCGGCCCCCCCTATCATCGATGCGGCCAGTGGCCCGGTCGATAATGTAATTGACTTGGCCGATGTGCGGTTCTATTTGCCCGGTGACGTTCCCATCAAAGTTCGTCGCCCCTTGAATACTCTGGACACGGACCGAGCCACAGTATTCTTCGAAGGCTTTGAGACGCTTGAACTAACGCCCCCTAGCCAAGAGTTTGGAGCCGCTAATGAACTGACGTTCACCGTCAAGTGGGCAGACCTAAAACTGATCTACACGACCTTGACCGGGGGCGACCCTGATGTTCGAGAGGTCAATGCGCCTGTTCGTTGGACCTGGGTTAGTGGTACTCGAACCAAGGATTCCCCACCGGCCACGCCGGACCTGGATTTTTCATACCCCGGTGAAGAGAACATCGATGAACCCGATCTGATCAATAAAGCGCTTGCGAAGGTTCAATTACGCGGTGTCGACGGCATCCTCAATACGTTGACCCCTCCAGATCTTATAAAAGACCCGGATGTTGTTATCGCATTACCCACGGGGCCCGGAGCGCTGGGCAGCGACGTGGTTTGTACCTGGTTCTACAACGGAAGGGCTGTACAAGAGTTTTCGCCGGCAGGTCTCACTCAGTTCATAGGTAAGCTTCCCGCGCAAAGAGTTGTTGACGGCGGGGCAGGAGCCAAGCTGACTTACTGGAGCTTTTCATATATCGGAGGGGTCAATTCACAGCGCTGCCTCGATGAAACTGTCACGGTGACGACAGTTGTGAAAGTGGTGCCCGTGCCAGTGGTTTCCAGGTTATATATTGGTACAACGATCAATTGCTTAACACTGGGATTCATTCGAGGCGTTATGCCTCCTCTTCCAAAACTTGACTTTACGGTTCCTGCTAATCCGGCGCTGGCAGGCTTGCAAAGTATTACCATGCATTGGACCGGAACCACTGATACAGCAGGATTGAACCCTATTGCAGGTACGGATCAGAATATTACTGTGGCGGTGACCGGCAATGAAGCCACGGCCGGATTCAAGGGAGAGGTCGCCGAATACCTCACTAAAATCAAACCTATCCAGACTCGCCCTAACCCTTTTCCACAACCTCCACCTGCTGCAACGTACGGTGCTCTGAGGTACACGGCAGTGTGGACGGACGGTACCCGAACTACCTCAAATCCTGCGGTATATCTCTTATCGATCGTGAACGGAAATAGTGAGTACTGCGACGAGGTAAGGCCATAGCCTTAGGGACAGCGGAATCAGGAAGGCATGCAAGTGCCTTCCTGTTTTGCTATTGGTTGTTCGTTGACGTGCTTAGGTTGTAGGAATAGTGGATTAATCGTTACGGAAAGCAGGATTATTCCTACATACCAGAGCGGAAGGTGATCTGTAGTCTTGCGGACGTTTTCAGGCTGGACTGCTGCCAAACAAAAGTGGTCTAGATCATCAATGTCAGTTCTCTTCGAGTAGTTACCTTATGTCTTACAGTATTTTACCTGTGGGTGTCTCTATTCCTTGCGTTAGGACAGTGTCCATTTTTGCACTGTCCGTTTTTTTTACGTCCTACACTCAGGCGCGCACTATAAATGTCGATGAAACCATTAGTTCGGGCGACCCTGTGGAGAATTTCGTGATCGGCAGCGGCGCCACATTAACGGTAAACAACGCGTCGACGCTGAATGTTTCTTCAAATGGCTCTCAATTCGTTGTCAATACCGGCACTACGCAGGATATTGCGGCCAACAATGGATCCACCGTTACACTGAACAATGCCAACGTCGTCGCTCGGGCCAATCAGCCCGGGGTCAGGATTACCAATTCCAATGCGACGATTACAGACAGCACAATTATTAGTAACGTGACAGGGCTGCAGGTTGCTCGCGTCGTCAATGCTCCCTTGGCTACCACCGTCAGTTTGATTGGAACTACAGTAACCGGCGGAGAGACCGGCGCGGTTGTTAGTGCGCAAACTGTACTGAATATGCGTGACTCACAGTTGGTTGGGTCAAGTTTGTCCGGAAATGGTTTGCGTCTGGCAGGGGGAGATGTCTTTGCGCGAGGAGGTAGTATCGTCGGTGGTCAAAATGGTGTGTTATTGAGCGGTGATAACTTTTTAAGTCGCGCAAACACTCTTGTCCTTGATGGTGTTCGTGTCGAAGGGGTGAACGGTGCGGCAATTTCCGTTGACTCCGCCGGGCGTCCAGTGGTGACTGAGGTGCATCTAATCAATAGCGCCAACCTGGTGGGTGGCAATGGTAATCTGTTGGAAGTCAACAACGGGGGAACTGTAAACCTGACGGTCGATAACGTCGCGTCTTTGACTGGCAATATAAAAGTTGCTACCGGGGCCATTTCGAACGTGGTATTGCAGAACAACAGTTTGTTAACAGGCAATCTGCATAATGTGGCGAGTGTTTCCTTGAACAACCAGAGCGTCCTGAAGGGGGATGTGGTGAATGACTCGACGAACCCTTCGTCGGTACTGCTCGATAATGGCTCGTCACTTGAAGGTCAAATCGTCAACTCTTCCCGGGTCACAATCAATAATCAGGCTCAGTGGAAGGTGACTGGAGACAACGAGGTCAACGCGTTGGCCCTGAATGGCGGGACTGTAAAATTTCATGGTGCTCCCACCTATTCCCGACTGAATGTGGTCAATTTGTCGGGTGAAGGTACTTTCGGTTTGGACGCTAATCTCGCGTCCGGTACCAGCGATTTCCTGAATGTCACCGGCACGGCTTCAGGCAAGCATCAGCTTCTGGTCACACCCACTGGCAATGAACCGACCTCAGGAAACCCGGTCAAGGTGGGTAATATCGCGGCCGGTAACGCGGATTTTTCCCTGTTCGGTCGCGCGATCGATGCGGGAGCTTTTACCTATAAGTTATTGAAGGATGGCGAAGGTCTGTACCTGGTGCCCGATAAGGAAACTGTCAGTACGGGGACCAATGCAGCTTTGGCAATCGCCGGTACTGCACCAACCGTTTTGTATGCCGAAATGACTACGCTTAACACTCGCCTCGGTGACAGACGTTTAAACGGCGCGGAACCGAGTGCTCGCACCCGTTCTACAGACCAATCCCAGGCGGGGGTTTGGATACGCACCTATGGCAATCAGTACCGCGTGGCCAATGCGTACGGTGGTGAGGGTTACTCCCAAAATCAGAACGGTGTGTCGATAGGGGGCGATAAACAGTTATTGATGGGGGATGGACAATGGCTGGTGGGTGGTTTTGGTGGATACAGCAAGACAGACCTGGACTTGAAACTGGGTAGCACGGCCACCATTGATAGCGTCTACCTGGGTGGTTATTTGACTTGGTATGACGCGGATTCCGGCTACTACGTAGATACCGTGGCCAAGCTCAACCAGTTTGACAATCACGCTAAAGTGAGAATGAGCGACGGGACGCTAACCAAGAGCGACTACAAAAACCTCGGTTTGAGCGGGTCGGTTGAGGTTGGTAAACACATCGCACTCAATGGTGCCTTCTTCGTTGCGCCCTATGCTCAACTTAATGCCGCCGTGGTTCAAGGCAAGGATTACACGCTAGATAACGGCCTGCGGGTAAGCAACGACAATACTCGTTCTTTGCTGGGCGAGGTGGGTGCCACGGTGGGACGCGAGATCGTTCTGGGCAATGGCAGCAAACTGCAGCCGCGAATCAAGGCCGCGGTAGCTCATGAGTTTGTGAAAAACAATGTGGTGAGTGTCAACGACAATGATTTCAATAACAACCTGGCAACGACCAGTGTAAAACTGAGTGGTGGTATCAACTGGGCACCGACTCGGAAAAGCTGGCAGGTATACGCTGAAGTGGGAACCAGTCAGGGCAAAACCATTGATCAGGATTGGAGCGCAAGTGCCGGTTTGAGTTATAACTTTTAAAGCTGGATTATGAAAAAAGGAAGCGTCGGCTTCCTTTTTTTTTGCGATTTGTTTTGAGAACGCCTTATAGACGCCCGGGGCGAAAAAAACTCCCCCGGGCACGATGTAGGGCAGTAATCAATTGGAATAATAGAACGCTCCTGAAATCTTGAACGGAGGAACCTGGTGACTATCAACGGTCATATCGAGTTGGCCGCTGATTGTGCACATTTCATCGCCTTTACGTGTGAAAGAAAGGATTGCCATACCTTTTTCCGCTACATGGATATAGGGCTCTTCATCCGAAGTGGAGATATAGTCGATGTAGATTTTCCTGTCGGTGTCGCTGATCGGATAAGTGCCAGTTTCTGCAACGTGGGGAACAATGATAGTAATTGTTTTGTTTTCTACAAGATCTTCACCGACTTTCTTTTGCTGAACCGCAGTGAATGTCCAGGTTTTGCCTTCGATGCCTGGATAGTCGGTGGGCTCAAGCGTGAAGTATTTGGCTTCGAAATCATCGACTGAACCATCGCGCAAAATTTTTACAGAGAAGTGGTTCGTTTGTTTTATCACGGCACTGCGTTCATATGCGGTCATGAGTAGTTCTCCGGAGTTGACCTGGGAAAGTATCCATAAGCCAGTAATAGCCTAACAAATGGACAGTCGTATCAGAACTCACTGGAGGGCTCGCTGTAAACTGTCAGACTTGACAGCTTTACAGAGGTGGATTTTTGTGGGCTGTTTTAAATCTCAAAGGCTATTTGCCTATAATTAACTGTATAAACAGCCTATATCCACACACAAGCCCACACCGACCCGAATAACAGAATTGCCATGCACTGGTTAAATCGTAATAGTGCCCGCGATGAACGCTGTCGCTTGCTAAATCCCGCACCTAATATCGCCCATACACCCAGGCAGGGCAGTGAAACCAAAAAAAATACCAAAGACAGGACGATTGTCTGCTTCGTTTGGTTTCCATGGCCACCGGAAAACACACTCAGCACTGTCAACGCCATCATCCAGGTCTTGGGATTGACCAGTTGTAAACTAGCGGCTGCCCATAATCCAAATCGTTGCTGGTGGCTTTCAACAACATCAACGGTCGTGACCGGCGTTATGAAAATTTGCCAAGACAAATAACTGAGCCAGGCGATCCCGCTCCATTTCATCAGCGATTGCACTCCTGGTAGTCCGGTAACCGACTGACTGACACCACTGCCTACTAACAACACAATCAATGCCGCGCTCGCGGAGGCACCGAAAATGATTGGTAGCGCAGCCTTGAAGCCGTACCGGGCACTGTTGCTCAGCACCAGAATGTTAGTCGGCCCCGGCGTGATGGAGGCGACGAAAGCAAACAACATAAAAGGTAGCAAGGTCGGGAAGGTGGACAACATGGCAGCGGACTCCGTAGATGAACTCAGGAGCCAATCCTCACAAAGCCTGACTCAAACGTCTGGAAGATTTGAGCAGCGCTTACGGTACATCGCCGGAGTCAGCCCGTACGCCCGGACGAACCAGCGGCCAAGATGACTCTGGTCGGCAAACCCCAATTCCATGGCGACCGTCGCCGGTTGCGCGCCACTGGAGAGCATTCGCCGTGCTTTCGACAAGCGCAATTGCACCAGATACGCGTGTGGCGCCAAGCCATAGGCGGCCTTGAAGGCCCGGGTCAGACGGAATCTGTCGACACCCGCTGCGGCGGCAACCTGATCAAGACCGATGTCGAATCGGGCGTTGGCGTGCAGGTATTCCCGAGCCTTCTGCGCCACCAGCGGCAGACGCGGGTCTTCGCCATAGCGGGTGCGCCAACGCAAGTGACTGGTCAGGCGTTCGAGCAAACTGTCGAGGGCGGTCTGGCGGACGATCTTAAGCTCGCCGTGATGCAGGGTTTGAAACGCCAGGCTGGTGGCGTGGGCCAGTCGCGGGTCGCTGGCCAGCGTGTGAGCGAAACTCAATTGACTGTTATCAGGAGCGTTTTCGAAGACCGCACTCAGTTCACGCTGCAACCAAAGCGGGTCAAGGTACAGCATGCGGTAAGTGAAGCCGTCTTTGGTCGGTGCTTCGCCGTCGTGGATATCGCCCGGCTCCAGCAGAAAGACCTTGCCCGGTGTGCTCTGATGTTTCGCCCGACGGCAATTGAATTGCTGGACGCCTTGTTCGGTCACGCCCACCAGGTAGCTGTCGTGCCAATGCGGGTCGTAGGCGTGGCCCCGGAAATGCGCGCGCAGGGTCTCGATGCCGGTATCGGCGTCCTGGGCCAGTTCGATCCAGTTGTCAGGGGACATGCTGCACCTGTGAGACGGATTACCGGCTTATTTAATGCCGATGCCGAGGTCGATGCCTAGAACGTTTGTGCACGCATCAGTTGAACAGTCCTGCCGCGATGTTGATCGAGAAGCCGAGGATCGCCGTGTTGAACAAAAAGCCGATCAGCGATTGCGCCAGCACGATCTTGCGCAGGCCCCGTGTCGCCACGCCCACATCTGAAGTCTGCACCGCCACGCTGATGGTGAAGGAGAAATAGAGGAAGTCCCAGTAATTAGGGGTTTCCAGCCCTTCAGCGAAACGCAGCGCCAGGTCTTTGCCGTCCCAGGTGTAGAACAGGCGAGCGTAGTGCACGCTGAAAATCACCCCGATCAACAACCATGAACCGAGTACCGTCATTGCGGTAAAGCCGTAATGCAACAGCTTGCGGGTGGTTTCCAGGTCTTTGCTGCCGGCGAGTTCGAAGGTGATGGTGGCGAGGCTGGCAATGGCGGCGATGCACACCACGAACAACACCAGACCGGCGTTTTCATCTTCGACCTCGGCAATGCGCTTTACGTCCGGCGCCTTGGCGCGCGTGGCGAGCCAGAACATCAGGATCAGGTAGGACCAGACTCCTACATTCCAGCCAATGAGGATTTTGCTGATGACCGAATCGGCAGGAACCAGAATGCCTGCCGCGACGCCAAGGAGAGCGGCGGCGGACAGGCGAGGATGGGTGCGGGCAAGGAAGGGCATGGAGACTCACGGTCAGGGGCTATGCAGCACCATAGCCTTGCCGTGAGTGGCGCATCAAGCGCTGCATTTCAGGTCAATCAAAGGGCAGGTCAAAAGCGTCAAGGGTTTGAGGATTACTGTCGAAAGTGAACACTCCGTTTTGAAACGTAATTCGCGTCCCGTTGGAGGCTTCCTCACTGATAAATTCCAGACGACCCGTGAACAACCCATGTGATGAACCATCTGCGGGCACTTGCTCGACCACCAGTTTGCCGCTTTTTGCTGGATAGCCTGCCGCTCCCGGATAAATCTCGTTGTAACTGACGAGGATTTTTTCCTTGAATAGGGCCAGGTCATAAGTGCTAGGTGCAAGGTCGCGGGCAAATGAGATAGTGACTATATCCAGCGGGCGGTTGGGGACACCGTAGGAATAGTTCCGGGACCACGCCAGCCAATGTGGAACCTTAAGGCCTACCTCCGGATTCCCGGCGCGTGCTTCGAGCAGAAATTGATTGGCGTTGTATTCCTTATACGCGCCACCTTCAAGTGCAGCCGTGAAGGTGCCGGTGGCATCCGCCTTTGAAGTTGCCCGGACTTCAAAGCCTTTCATATCCAACGAGCCGTTGCTGACGACAAGTTCCTTGTTTTCTGAAAGTCGAACAGTGAAATTGAAAGTGCCTGATACAGTTTGTTGCTTAGTATCGATCGTTACTTTTATTTTGCCCGATTTAGCCGTAAAAGGTCTCCAGTTAGAATCCTGAAATTCAAACCAGCTTGCCTTGGCGGTAGAAGGGTTTAAATAGTCACTGTCAATGGAATAGTCCTTGTTCGTTACATCTCCCTCATCGGGTATCCGTAGTTCGATCAAAAAGCTTTGACCGTCGTCCTTTACATCAGCAGCATTCGCGATCCAAAAATTGTACTTAGGGTCGGGGTCGTGGTAAAGAGTGGGCTTTTTGTCTCCGCGAAAGTCGACCTCGTCATTCAACTTCGCTGTGATAGTGCCCGTGGTGGTGATTTCCATATGCGCTCCTGAACCGGTAGGGGAATATTTAATTGCCGCGCGGCAGGAAACAGCTTATGTGTTTGATCGTTCCTAAGTAACTGTCAGATATAACAGGTGTAAGAGACCTGTTGTTTATAACTGAAGTGGATTTTTCTGACTGAGACCAGATTTGTGTTCGGCGGGTGAAAACTAATGTCGTCACCCGCGAGAATGGTATTCACCCTTTATTCATGCGCTTCACCCACTTCATCACCACCACAAAAAACACCGGCACAAACACCACCGCCAGTGTCGCCGTGATCATCCCGCCAATCACCCCGGTGCCGATCGCTTGCTGGCTCGCCGAGCTGGCTCCGGTGGCAATCGCCAACGGCACCACGCCAAGGATAAACGCCAGTGAAGTCATCACAATCGGTCGCAAGCGCAAACGGGCGGCTTGCAAGGTTGCGTCGACCAGGTCGTGGCCTTCGTCATAAAGGCTCTTGGCGAACTCGATGATCAGGATCGCGTTCTTCGCCGACAGACCGATGATGGTGATCAACCCGACCTTGAAGAACACGTCGTTGGGCATGCCGCGAAAGGTCACGGCCAGTACGGCGCCGAGCACACCCAGCGGCACCACCAGCAACACCGAGGTCGGAATCGACCAGCTTTCATACAACGCCGCCAGACACAGGAACACGATCAGCAGCGACAACCCGAGCAGAATCGGCGCCTGACTGCCGGACAAGCGCTCCTGCAACGACAAACCGGTCCACTCCTGACCCAACCCCGCCGGTCCTTGCGCCACCAGCCGTTCGATTTCTGCCATGGCTTCACCGGTGCTGTGGCCGGGTGCCGGTTCGCCGGAAATGGCAATCGCCGGGTAGCCGTTGTAGCGGGTCAACTGCGCCGGGCCTTGAATCCATTTGGCCTGAACGAACGCCGACAGCGGCACCATTTTTCCGGCATCGTTACGCACGTGGATCTTCAACACATCGGCGACCTGACTGCGCTGGTCGCCTTGCGCCTGCACCACCACCCGTTGCATCCGTCCCTGATTGGGGAAGTCGTTGATGTAGGCCGAACCGACTGCCGTGGACAGCACGTTGCCAACGTCGGCAAAGGACACGCCCAGCGCGTTGGCCTGTTTGCGGTCGACTTCCAGCTGCACTTGCGGTGCTTCGGCCAAGGCGCTTTCGCGCACGTTCATCAAAATCGGGCTTTTCTCGGCAGCGGCAAGTAATGCGCTGCGCGCCTGCATCAAGGTGGCGTGGCCGAGGCCGCCGCGATCCTGCAAGCGGAACTCGAAACCGCTGGAGGTGCCGAGGCCGTCAACCGGCGGTGGCAACACCGAAAATGCCACGGCGTCCTTGATCCGGCTCAGCACGATGTTGGCGCGGTCGGCAATCGAGCTTGCCGAGTCGTCGCTGCCCCGATCCGACCAATCCTTGAGCGTGGTGAACGCCAGCGCGGCGTTCTGCCCGCTGCCGGAAAAACTGAAACCGAGAATCACCGTGCTGTCGCCAACACCGGGCTCCGTGGCGTTGTGCGCTTCGATTTGTTCCACCACCTGCACCGTGCGGTTTTTGCTCGCACCGGGTGGCAGCTGGATGTCGGTGATGGTGTAGCCCTGATCCTCAACCGGCAGGAACGAGGAGGGCAGCCGACTGAAACACAGGCCCAGACCAATCAGCAGCACGCCGTAGATCAGCAGGTAACGGCCAGTGCGTTTCAGCGCGTAGGCGACCCAGCTTTGATAGCGCTCGGTCAAACGTTCGAAGCCACGGTTGAACCAACCAAAAAAACCGCTCTTTTCGTGATGCTCGCCCTTGGCAATCGGCTTGAGCAGGGTTGCGCACAACGCCGGGGTCAAGGTCAACGCAAGGAACGCCGAGAACAGAATCGAGGTGGCCATCGACAGCGAGAACTGCTGGTAAATCACCCCCACCGAACCCTGCATGAACGCCATCGGAATGAACACCGCCACCAGTACCAGGGTAATGCCGATGATCGCGCCGGTGATCTGCTTCATCGCCTTGCGCGTCGCTTCCTTGGGCGACAGGCCTTCGGTGGCCATGATGCGCTCGACGTTTTCCACCACCACGATGGCATCGTCCACCAGAATGCCGATGGCCAGCACCATGCCGAACATGGTCAGCACGTTGATCGAGAAGCCCAGCGCGAGCATGGTCGCGAAGGTGCCCATCAACGCCACGGGCACCACCAGCGTCGGGATCAGCGTGTAGCGGATGTTCTGCAGGAACAGGAACATCACCGCAAACACAAGCAGCATGGCTTCGCCGAGGGTATAGATCACTTTGGTGATCGAGACTTTGACGAAGGGCGAGGTATCGTACGGAATCTTGTATTCGACGCCCGCCGGGAAGTAACGCGCCAGATCATCCATCTTCGCCCGCACCAGATTCGCGGTGCTCAGGGCGTTGGCGCCGGGAGACAGCTGCACGCTGACGGCGGTCGAAGGTTTGCCGTTCAAGCGCGTGCCGAATTGATATTCCTGGCTGCCGATCTCGACCCGCGCCACATCCTTGATGCGCACGGTGGATCCGTCGGGATTGGCTTTGAGGACAATGTCGGCGAACTCTTCAGGCGTCGACAATTGGCCTTTGACCAGAATGGTCGCGGTGATTTCCTGTGTCGTGCGGGTCGGCAAATCGCCAATGCTGCCAGCCGAAACCTGGGCGTTCTGCGCCACAATGGCGGCGTTGACGTCGGCCGGGGTCAGGTTGAAACCGATCAGCTTCTGCGGGTCGATCCAGATCCGCATCGCCCGCTCGGCGCCATACAGCTGGGCCTTGCCGACACCGTCGAGGCGCTTGATCTCGTTCATTACGTTGCGCGCCAGGTAATCGCTGAGCGCCACGTCGTCGAGCTTGCCGTCGCTGGAGGTCAGAGTGATCAGCAGCAGGAAACCGGCGGAGACTTTCTCCACCTTCAAGCCTTGTTGGTTGACCGCTTGCGGAAGGCGCGACTCCACCACTTTCAGGCGGTTTTGCACGTCGACCTGGGCCAATTCGGGGTTGGTGCCGGGCTGGAAAGTGGCTTTGATGGTGGCGCTGCCGAGGCTGCTCTGGGATTCGAAATACAACAGGTGATCGGCGCCGTTGAGCTCTTCCTCGATCAGGCTGACCACGCTTTCGTCGATGGTCTGCGCCGAAGCGCCGGGGTACACGGCATAGATTTCGACTTGCGGCGGCGCGACGTTGGGGTATTGCGCCACCGGCAGCTGTGGAATGGCCAAAGCGCCGGCCAGCAGGATGAACAGGGCAACCACCCAGGCAAACACCGGGCGATCGATAAAGAACTGCGGCATAAAAAGCGTCCTGCTTACTGACCAGAAACCTGGGCAAGTGGAAGAGGGGTGTTGTCGATCTGGACTTTCTCACCGGGCTTGGCATGTTGCAGGCCTTCGGTGACGATGCGGTCGCCGGACTTGAGGCCGCCGGTGACGATCCAGCGATCGTTCTGCACGGCGCCCAGTTCCACCGGTTGCTGGCCGACACGCTGCTCGGCGTCGATCAACAACACATGGGCGATCCCGGCGCTGTCACGCTGGATGGCCCGTTGCGGCACGCTGATGCCTTGCTGGTTCACCGCTTGTTCCAGGCGCACTCGCACAAAACTGCCCGGCAGCAAGTCGAGGTCCGGGTTGGGAAATTCGCTGCGCAGAATGATCTGGCCGGTGCCCGGGTCGACGGTGATGTCGGTGAACAACAACTTGCCCGGCAGCGGGTAGAGGCTGCCGTCGTCCTGGATCAACGTGGCTTTGGCCTGGCCCTGGCCCACTTCCTTCAACTGGCCGGAACGGAACGCGCGGCGCAGATCGTTGAGTTCGCGGGTCGATTGGGTCAGGTCGGCATGGATCGGGTTCAACTGCTGAATCAGCGCCAGAGGGGTGGTTTCGTTCTGCCCCACCAATGCACCTTCGGTCACCAGCGCACGGCCGATACGCCCGGAAATCGGTGCAGTGACGGTGGCATAACCGAGGTTGAGCCTGGCGCGGACCACGGCGGCCTTGTTGGCGGCGACGTCGGCGGCGGTTTGCCGGACACTGGCCCGGGCGTTGTCGTAATCCTGGCCACTGATGGCGTTGCCTTCGATCAACTGGGCGTAGCGCTGTTCCTGCAACCTGGCCTGGAAGGCGTTGGCCTCGGCTTTGCGCAAGGACGCTTCGGCGCTGTCCAGATCGGCTTTGAACGGTGCCGGGTCAATGCGGAACAGCACGTCGCCCTGTTTCACATCGCTGCCTTCGCGAAAAGCGCGCTGCAACACGACGCCGGCGACCCGGGCGCGGACTTCGGCAATCCGTGGCGCGGCGATCCGTCCGCTCAATTCGCTGGTGATCGACAGGGGCCGGGCTTCGACTGTTTCGACCCGCACCGTGGCCAGCGGCGCCTGTTCTTGGGCGTTCGAGGACTTGTCACACGCGCTCAGCGTTAATGCCAGAGCCATCAGGCTAAGCCTGGCAAGCAGGTTGTTTGACATGTAAATACCCCAATAATGACTGCACGCATCCTACGGCGAGGCGGCGAGGGTAGCGGTGAAGCTTTGTTGGTGCTGTGTGAAATTGTGTAAGGGTTTTACTCACGGGCGGGTGAGGGCGTATATCCTTGGCGGCTTGACACTTTTTGCGACGGTTAAACCGCTATCGCGAGCAATCTCGCTCCCACAGGAGAACGCATTTCAACTATGGGAGCGAGCTTGCTCGCGATAGCGGTTTATCAGTCGCCACTGCACTTTCTGGAAACACCCCATGCCCAACATCCTTCTGGTCGAAGACGACACCGCGCTCTCCGAGCTGATTGCCAGCTACCTGGAACGCAACGGCTATTGCGTCAGCGTGATCAGCCGTGGCGACCATGTGCGCGAACGGGCGCGGGTCGATCCGCCGGACCTGGTGATTCTCGACCTGATGCTGCCGGGCCTCGATGGCTTGCAAGTCTGCCGCTTGCTGCGGGCGGACTCGGCCACACTGCCGATTTTGATGCTGACCGCCCGCGACGACAGCCACGATCAGGTGCTGGGCCTGGAAATGGGCGCCGATGACTACGTCACCAAACCGTGTGAACCCCGGGTCTTGCTCGCCCGCGTGCGCACCCTGTTGCGTCGCAGCAGCCTCAGCGAACCGCAGACCGCCAACGATCGCATCCTCATGGGCAACTTGTGCATCGACTTGTCCGAGCGCACCGTGACCTGGCGCGACCAACTCGTCGAACTGTCCAGCGGTGAATACAACCTGCTGGTGGTACTGGCCCGGCACGCCGGTGAAGTACTGAGCCGCGATCAGATCCTGCAACGCCTGCGCGGCATTGAATTCAACGGCACCGACCGTTCGGTGGACGTGGCGATTTCCAAGTTGAGGCGCAAGTTCGACGACCACGCAGGCGAGGCGCGCAAGATCAAGACCGTGTGGGGCAAGGGCTACCTGTTCAGCCGTTCCGAGTGGGAATGCTGAGACGATGTTCAGGATTCTGTTTCGCCTCTATCTGGTGATGATCGTCTCGTACAGCGCGGCGATTTACCTGGTGCCGGACTTGGTGATCAAGGTCTTCCATGAACGCTTCGTCACCTACAACCTCGATTATTCACGTGGCCTGCAAACCCTCATCATCAAGCAGTTCCACGCTGTGCCCGAAGCGCAATGGCCGACGCTGGCGAGCGAGATGGACAAAGATTTTGCGCCGCTGCACATCGTCCTGAGCCGCCCCGACGACGCCGATTTCACCCTTTATGAGCGCGAGCGTTTGGAGCGTGGCGAGAATGTCGTGCGCATTGGCGACTGGGGCTGGCGCACCTTGGCGGTGGCGCCGCTGAACAAGCAGACGGTCGTGCAGATGGTCGTGCCACCGGACCCGATGGACGTCAGCCTGTTGTACTGGAGCATCAACGTGCTGATCGGCGCGACCATGCTGGCTTGCCTGCTGCTGTGGCTGCGACCGCACTGGCGCGATCTGGAACGTCTCAAGGGCACCGCCGAACGTTTCGGCAAAGGCCACCTTGGCGAGCGTACGCAGATATCTCCCCATTCCAACATCGGCAGCCTGGCCAATGTCTTCGACACCATGGCCGGCGATATCGAAAACCTGCTCAACCAGCAACGCGACCTGCTCAACGCCGTGTCCCACGAATTGCGCACACCGCTGACTCGCCTGGACTTCGGCCTGGCCCTCGCACTGTCCGACGACTTGCCGGCCGCCAGCCTCGAACGCCTGCAAGGCCTGGTCGCGCACATTCGTGAGCTGGACGAGTTGGTACTGGAGTTGCTGTCCTACAGCCGCCTGCAAAACCCGGCGCGGCTGCCGGAACGGGTCGAAGTGTCGCTGGATGAATTCATCGACAGCATTCTGGGCAGCGTCGATGAAGAGCTGGAGTCGCCGGAAATCGTCATCGACGTGTTGCTGCATGGCCAACTTGAACGCTTCGTGCTGGACCCGCGATTGACGGCGCGCGCCATTCAAAACCTGCTGCGCAATGCCATGCGCTACTGCGAAAAGCGCATCCAGATCGGCGTCAAGGTTTGCCCGAAAGGTTGTGAGATTTGGGTGGACGACGATGGCATCGGCATTCCGGATGAGGAGCGCGAGCGGGTTTTCGAGCCGTTCTATCGGCTGGACCGCAGCCGTGATCGGGCAACGGGCGGGTTTGGATTGGGGCTGGCGATCAGTCGGCGGGCGCTGGAAGCGCAGGGCGGGACGCTGACTGTAGAACCGTCGCCATTGGGTGGGGCGCGGTTTCGGTTGTGGCTGCCAGCTCAGGCCTGATGCGCGTTTGTTAGTAGCTGCCGAACCGCACGGGTCCGGCAACTGCCTGGGTCAAGCGCCAAGCTGACTCCTCAACACCTTCGCCATGTCCTCCAGTTCCGTCGCCGGGTTGTGTCCGATCAGCATCCAGGCGTGTTCCATGTCGGCCCAATACACCACATTCATGCCGTGCCGGCGTTCATGGGCGAAGTGTCGGCTGCCGCTGTTGGATCGGGTGGCGCACAACGCAATCGGGCCATGTGCCGGGTCGAGGTAGGTAATCTGCGCGATGGGCACGCCTTCGTATTCGAGGATCTGCGCGCGCTTGAATTCGGACCGGGGCAGGGCCACTTGTGCCGGCGACAGGTTCAGGCCCAGCCGGGCATCGATGGTGCGCAATTGCGCGCGCTCGGTGGCTTCGTCACTGGGCAAGTGGTCCAGGGTCTGCGGCACGTAGAGCGCCATATAGTCGGCCACCAGCCCGCGCCAGTTGCTCTTTTGCTGGCTCAGTTGCCAGCCGAGGAACAAGCGATCAGCCAATACGCCGCTGACCACCAGACCGGCGGCGGCCGCAAGGAACCAGCGGCGACTGACGGCCGGGCGTTCAGGCGATGGCAAGGTGTCGAGCATGGACTGAAGACGATCGACAGGCGCCTGTTGCGCCAACTCGTCATAGGCTTGGCGAAACGGCAGGCTGCTGCGTGCCAGCCATTGCAGGCGAAGATTGAGCACGGAGTCTTCGGCGATGGCGGCGTCGATACGCGTGCGCTGTTCGACGTCGAGTTGGTTGTCCAGGTAGGCGACCAACTGCTCATCCGAAGGTGTCGCGCGATCGTTCATCGACGTTCTCCAGTTGAAGGATTCGGTACCGCGTGCAGTGGCGGGTATTCGGCCAGTTTCACGCGGGCGGCAGCAAGTCGACTCATGACCGTGCCAATGGGCAATTGCAACACTTCGGCCACTTCGCGATAGGACAGGCCCTCGACGTAGGCCAGGTACACCGTTTCGCGCTGGGCCTCGGGCAGGGCGTCGACGCGGCGGATCACTTGGGCGGCGAGCACATGGGTCTGCGCTGCCGCCTCACCGTCAAACGACAGCTGGCTGTCGGCATCCACCAGACCCTGGCCCTGGCGCACCCGCCGGGAGCGCACTTCGTTGAGCCAGATCGAATGCAAAATGCTCAGCAGCCAACGGTCCATGCGCGTACCCGGGACAAATTGCCCCGCACGCTCAAGTGCCCGAACACAGGTGGCTTGCACCAGGTCTTCGGCGACATGCCGCTGCCGGGACAGCAGCAGGCCGTAACGCCATAAACGCGTCAAATGCTGGCCCAGCTCTGCCCGTATTGCCTGATCGCTGGCGATGGCGACCTCCGTTTGTCTCGATGTCAGGTTTTCGATGAATCGTTGATGGCTTCGGCCAGGTCCTGGTACTCCTCGCAGGTGCTGCCGCAGATCGATTTGATGTGCTGCAACTGCTCCTGAGCCAGGTCCAGTCGACCTTTGATCACATAAGCCTCGCCGAGGTATTCGCGTACTTGCGCATACTGCGGGTCAAGTTTGACCGATTGCAGGTAGTAACCGATGCCTTCGTCGGTGCGCCCCAGTTTACGCGTGGCATAGCCTCGATAGTTAAGGGCTTTTGCAGTGTTGGGCTCCTTCAGGGTATCGAGCAGGGCCAGGGCTTCCTCATAGCGTCCGTCCTTGGCCAGGCGGAACGCATAGTCGGTGCGGTCGGCGTCTGGCACCAGGTTGCTGGTTTGCCTCAGGCATTTCTGTTGCTTGCTGTCCCAGACCTGGCCTTTGGGGCAATTGGGCTTGGCCGGTTCTTCTACATCGCCGTGCGCCCAGGCCAACGAGCCGGACAGGACGGCGGTGAGCAGCAGCGGGGTGGTGAAAACAGCAAAACGCAGATTCATGAAGGGTGCTCCGCAGGTGGTTTCGTTTCAGTTGAGCCGCGCGCCCGCCAGCATCCGGCGGCATTCTCATGGGCCTCATAAAGAGAACACCTGTGAGTGAACAATTATTCATTTCTGCGTGTCGATGATTACAAGGAAAGCTCAAGTCCAGGCGCTATGCTCGACAACATTCGGTGTCCATCGGGAGAACTGCCATGAAAGATCAGGTCCATCATGCCGCGGCCGTGGGCTACAAGACTGCCGCCGACACCTATGTTCGCGGCCGTCCGGACTATCCGCCGCAGGTAGCTGACTGGCTGACGGGCACCCTTGGATTGAACGCCCACAAAACCGTGATCGACCTCGGTGCCGGAACCGGCAAATTCACGGGGCGGCTGGTGGCGACCGGAGCGCAGGTGATTGCCGTGGAGCCGGTGGCGCAGATGCTGGAGAAACTGTCTCTGGCTTTCCCTCATGTGTTGGCGGTCAGCGGCACGGCGACGGATCTGCCGCTGCCCGATGCCTCGGTGGACGTGGTGGTCTGCGCCCAGTCCTTTCACTGGTTTGCCAGCACCGAGGCGCTGACTGAAATCGCCCGGGTACTGAAACCGGGCGGCAAACTGGGGCTGGTGTGGAACCTGCGTGATACCGGCGTGAGCTGGATGCCGAAACTGGATGCGATCGTCAATGCGCTGGAAGGTGATACGCCGCGCTTTCACACCGGTGCCTGGCGCCAGGCTTTTCCGCACAAAGCGTTCGGGCCATTGCAGGCGCAGCATTTCAGCCATGCGCACACGGGGACGCCGGAGGACGTGATTTTCAACCGGGTGCGCTCCATCAGTTATATCGCAGCATTACCTCAGGAACAGCGAGCAAAGGTTGATGAGCAGTTGCGCGCATTGGTTGCCGGGGAGCCGGCGTTGCGTGGCAAAGATGTGGTGACGGTGCCTTATGAAACCTTGGCGTTTGTGGCGGTGAAGGGCAGGTAGATGGGTGGTGCGGCCAATCGCGAGCAGGCTCGCTCCCACAGTGATCTTCAGGGTTGCAGAGATCCCTGTGGGAGCGGGCTTGCCCGCGAAGAGGCCAGTCCAGACACTACAGAACCCTGACCAGTCCCGCTTTTGGCCGAACCACTGCCTTACTCCCCCAGGCAATGCCTTGTTATAGTCCGGACCTCATTTTTTGCCCGGTAAAAGGATCACTGCCATGTCTCAGTACACCGCGTTCACCGTCGAACTGGCCGATAAAATCGCCCATGTGCAGATCAACCGCCCGGAAAAGATCAATTCGATGAACGCCGCGTTCTGGAGCGAAATCATTGAAATTTTCCAGTGGGTCGATGACACCGACGAGGTTCGTGTGGTGGTCTTGAGCGGTGCCGGCAAACATTTTTCCTCCGGTATCGACTTGATGATGCTCGCCGGCGTGGCCAATGAACTGGGCAAGGATGTCGGCCGCAACGCGCGCCTGCTGCGCCGCAAGATTCTCGCTCTGCAAGCGTCGTTCAATGCCGTTGATCATTGCCGCAAACCCGTGCTGGCGGCGATTCAAGGCTATTGCCTGGGTGGCGCCATCGACCTGATTGCCGCGTGCGACATGCGTTACGCCGCTGAAGACGCGCAATTTTCGATCAAGGAAATTGATATCGGCATGGCCGCCGACGTCGGCACCTTACAGCGCTTGCCGCGGATCATCGGTGACGGCATGCTGCGTGAACTGGCTTACACTGGTCGCAACTTTGGTGCCGATGAAGCGCGCACGATGGGCCTGGTCAATCGCGTCTACAGCGACCATGCCAGCCTGCTGGACGGCGTGATGGGCATTGCCCGCGAGATCGCCGCCAAGTCGCCGATTGCGATCACCGGCACCAAGGAGATGATCAGCTACATGCGTGACCATCGCATCGATGACGGCCTCGAATACGTCGCCACCTGGAACGCCGCCATGCTGCAATCCACCGATTTGCGCGTGGCCATGGCCGCCCATATGAGCAAACAGAAACCCGAATTTCTGGATTGATTAAAAATGACTTCACGCTGGACCACCGCAGTACTGGACACCGATCAACCCGGCGGCTGGGCCGTGGCCCGCAGTCCCGAAGGCTTTATGTTCGATGACAATGGCGCGCTGTTCCCGCGCGAATGGCTCAAGCGCCAGGACCTGTCGATCCTCGCCGAGCATGGCATTGGTCATCTGGATGGCGAGCCGGTTTATCTGCTGGAATTGAGCAGCCACAGCGAAGTGCCGGGTTGTAACTGGAAGGGCCTGCGGGCCTTCATGCTCGACGGTGATCACACGGTGTACAAAGTGCTCGGTTATGCCGCGCAGATTGGCACCTGGTATCGCGAGCACCGCTTTTGCGGCAACTGTGGCCAGGCGGCGACCCAGGTTCCGCGTGAGCGGGCGATGTACTGCGAGTCGTGTGACCTGCGCTATTACCCACGGATTTCGCCGAGCATGATCGTGCTGGTGACCCGGGGCGATGAAGTGCTGCTGGCCCGTTCGCCACGCTTTGTGGCCGGGGTCTACAGCACGTTGGCCGGGTTTGCCGAGCCGGGGGAGTCGGCCGAAGACTGCCTGATTCGCGAGGTACGCGAAGAGGTGCAGATCGAGGTCAAGAACATCCAGTACATGGGTAGCCAGTGCTGGCCGTTCCCGCATTCGATGATGCTCGGTTTTCATGCCGAGTACGCCGGCGGCGAGATCGTCTGTCAGGAAGACGAGATCGAAGACGCCCAGTGGTTCAACGTACACGACTTGCCGCCGTTGCCGGCTTCACGCTCGATTGCCCGCTACCTCATCGACGTCTACGTGGCACGGCGTTTAGGCCACGCTGAACCAGTGTTGCCAGGCTAACCGCACGGTCAAGCCCAGCACCACGGTGATGAACACCGGACGGATGAACTTCGCACCGCCACTGATGGCGGTGCGAGCGCCGAAGAACGCGCCGACCATCACCGACAGGCCCATGCTCAGGCCAATGATCCAGTCCACTTGCCCGGAAAACACAAACACCGACAGCGCCGCGATGTTGCTGACGAAATTCATGCTGCGCGCCACGCCGCTGGCCTTCACTAGGTCGATCGGGTAAAGCAGCAGGCTGCTGACGGTCCAGAACGCGCCGGTGCCGGGACCTGCTACGCCATCGTAGAAGCCGAGGCTGAAGCCTTGGGTCGATTGCCACTTTTTCTTGATCGGTGCGTCGCTGTCCAGCGGCGCTTTCGGCGTGCCGCCAAACAATAGGTACAGGCCGCAGGCGAAAACGATCACCGGGAGCATCTTGTTCAGCCATTCCGCCGGCAGATAATGCGCGACCACGGCACCCGTCAGGGCTCCGACCAGTGTGCCGACGATGGCGTGCATCCATTGTCTGGGGTGGAACAGCTTGCGCCGGTAAAAGGTGAAACTGGCAGTGGCCGAACCGAAGGTCGAACTCAGTTTGTTGGTGCCCAATACCAAGTGCGGCGGCAGGCCGGCGGTCAGCAGGGCCGGTGTGGTCAGCAGACCGCCACCGCCAGCGATGGCGTCGATGAAACCGGCAATGAAGGCGACGATGGCCAGAATGGCCAGGGTGGTGAGGTCAACGCTGAGTTCGAAAGGCATGGAATCGGCTTATTCGGCGGAGTGCAGCAAGGGGCTGCGGGGAAGGGCCGATATCTTACCCATATCCAAACTTCGCGGCGACCCGTCTGGCCTCTTCGTCGGAACGCCGCCCGGAGCAAGCCCGGCGCTACATCACTTAGGCTGCGGCCCATTCCCGATCTGCCACACAAACGGCGGCTCTGTCCCGTTGATCGTCCAATCCCCGACAATCCGCGCCTTGTAGATCAGCGGATTGTGCGACGAGACGGTCCGCGCATTACGCCAATGCCGGTCCAGCGATTTACCCGCCCGCACATCCGATGCCCCCAGCGCATTGAACAGCTGCGTGGTGGCCCGCAGGATCAGTTCCGAAACGACTACCTGCGCCTTGGCCGATTCGATTTCCGCCGCGACATTCGCTGCCTTCTCCAGCACTTCTTCACCCGAGAAGCGCGCCACATACGCCCGTTGCGCCGGTTGTGCGGCTTTCAAGGCTGTTGCTTCGGCGGCATACACCAGGGCGGCGATTTCACCGACCACCTGCTGCACCTGCGCGTCCTGGCTGACGTGCGCCGCATTGCCATGGCTGTAGATGCGTTTGCGCTCGCGCACCTGATGAGCCACATCACGTAATGCAGCGCGGCCGATGCCGGCCTGAGTCGCGAGCAGCACCAACTGATAAAACGCGGTCTGGTATTTGAACCGGGTGGCGAAATCGATGAGGTTCTCGGCGTCCACTTCCGCGTCGATAAACCGTGACGTTCCGCTGCCGGTGGTGCGCTGGCCAAACCCGTCCCAGTCATCGCTCTGGGTGATTCCTGGCTGACGAGTACGCACCGCCGCAATCACGTCGCCGCCGGTGTCGCTGCGCTGGGCATAGACGTCGATCCAGTCGGAAAACAGGCTGCCGGTGCTGTAGAACTTCTCGCCGTTGAGCCGCCAGTGATCGCCGTGGGGCGAGACTTTGGTGATGACGTCGCCAATCGCCACGCTGCCGATTTCCGTCCAGGCGTTGCCGACGAGGTCACCGTCGACAAAGCGTTTGAACCACAGGTCGCGGCCCGGTCCCGGCGGTGCGTTCAAGCGGTCCTCGGCAAAGGCAAAATGCCCGCGCAGGGCCTGGGGCACGTTGGAATCGGCTTCGGCCAGTTCGATCAATAACTCGAACAACTGGGGCAGGGACGCGCCGCCGCCGCCATATTCAACCGGCACCCGTACGGCGCCGAAACCGGCTTCCTTCAGCCATGTGATCGGCTCGTGCGGCAGGCTGCGCGATTGTTCGCGTTCAATCGCGCCAGCGGCGATGCGCTGGAAGATCGGCCGGAATCTTGAGGCCAGCGCCTCATAGTCAGTGCCAATGGACAGAGGATTGATGATCTGGTGTTCGGTCATGGGTCGGCTCCTTGGAACGGCAGTGAGTGCCAAGGGGGGATTGCAGGGTCCATGCCGACTTCAAAGGCCCTGTCTTTGCGGGCTTGCACGGGTTTTTAGCCATTGCAACTGTTGCCGCAGCAACAGTCCATCAGCAAATTGCCTCCAGACCCACCCGGATTTCTGTGGGAGCGAGCCTGCTCGCGATAGCGGTATATCAGCTAATGAAGATGTTGAATGACACACCGCAATCGCGAGCAGGCTCGCTCCCACAGGGATTTCGCTAGGCTCAAGAGGTCGTCTCTCAAGTCGCGATTCAGCGCTGGCACGGTTGCTGCTCTGACCCAAGGACTTCCCAAAAGTCCCGAGGACAAACCAATGAGTCAGCAAGCCGTCAAATTTGCCTACTGGGTGCCGAACGTCAGCGGCGGACTGGTGGTCAGCAAGATCGAACAACGTACCCACTGGGGCATCGACTACAACCGCAAACTGGCGCAACTGGCTGAAGAGGCCGGCTTCGAATATGCCCTGACGCAGATTCGCTTCACTGCCGGTTATGGCGCCGAGTTCCAGCATGAATCCGTCGCCTTCAGCCATGCGTTACTGGCCGCGACCACCAAGCTCAAAGTCATCGCCGCGATCCTGCCAGGCCCTTGGCAACCGGCGTTGGCAGCCAAGCAACTGGCGACCATCGATCAACTGACCAATGGCCGGATCGCGGTGAACATCGTCAGTGGCTGGTTCAAGGGCGAGTTTCAAGCGATTGGCGAACACTGGCTGGAACACGATGAGCGTTATCGTCGCTCCGAAGAATTCATCCGCACGCTCAAAGGCGTCTGGAGCCAAGACAACTTCACGTTCCGTGGTGACTTCTACCGCTTCGACAATTACAGCCTCAAGCCCAAGCCTCTGGGCCAGCCGGAAATCTTCCAGGGCGGCAGTTCGCGCGCGGCACGGGACATGGCGGCGCGGGTGTCGGACTGGTACTTCACAAACGGCAATACGCCGGAAGGGATCAAGGCCCAGGTCGACGATATTCGCATCAAGGCGGCGGCCAACAACCATTCGGTGAAAGTCGGCGTCAATGCGTTTGTCATCGCCCGCGACACCGAAGAAGAGGCGCGAGCGGTGCTGGCGCAGATCATCGATCAGGCCGATCCGGAAGCGGTGAATGCGTTTGGCGATGCGGCGAAGCAAGCAGGCAGGGCGTCGCCAGAGGGTGAGGGCAACTGGGCCAAGTCGACCTTCGAGGATCTGGTGCAATACAACGATGGCTTCAAGACCAACCTGATCGGCACGCCGCAGCAAATTGCCGAGCGCATCGTCGCGTTGAAGGCTGTGGGCGTGGACCTGGTGCTGGCCGGCTTCCTGCACTTTCAGGAAGAAGTGGAATACTTCGGCAAACGGGTGTTGCCGTTGGTGCGTGAGCTTGAAGCCAAAGCGCAGGTGAAGCCGCAAACCGCGGTCGCCTGAACACCCATGATCGTTCCCACGCTCTGCGTGGGCACGCAGCCCGGGACGCTCCGCGTCCCTGAAGCGGACGCGGAGCGTCCAGTGAGGCATTCCCACGCAGAGCGTTGGAACGATCAGTGTTCGGTTTACAAGCCGAGTTCGGACAGGCCCGGGTGGTCGTCAGGACGGCGACCCAGCGGCCAGTGGAACTTGCGCTCGCTTTCCTTGATCGGCAGGTCGTTGATGCAGGCAAACCGGTTGGCCATCAAGCCGTTTTCATCGAACTCCCAGTTTTCGTTGCCGTAGGAACGGAACCAGTTGCCCGAGTCGTCGTGCCATTCATAGGCGTAACGCACGGCGATGCGGTTGCCGGTGAAGGCCCAGAGTTCCTTGATCAGGCGGTAATCCAGTTCCTTGGCCCATTTGCGAGTCAGGAAACCCTTGGCTTCTTCGCGGTTGTAAGCAAACTCGGCGCGGTTACGCCATTTGGTGTCCAGGGTGTAGGCCAGCGATACGCGTTCCGGGTCGCGGGAATTCCAGCCGTCTTCGGCCAGGCGAACTTTTTCGATCGCCGATTCACGGGTAAACGGCGGCAATGGCGGACGAACTTCAGCGTTTGACATTTAAAGTCTCCCTCTCAAATTAAAGTTCAAGCAAGTTGTCGGGCTTATTTAAGTGTTACAGGTCCAATAACTTTCGCGCCATGCATTGCGCATTATCGGCGGCACTGTGATCACCCATCACAAGCGCTACGGTAATGGCACCGTCGATCAGGATCAGCAGCTGTCTGGCCAGCGTCTCCGGGTCGGCTGCGCCATATTCGGTGCAGAGCTCGCGCACGTAGTCGAGCAGCTTTTGTTTGTGGTCTTTGGCGACCAGGCGAACCGGGTCTTGCGGATCACCGGTTTCACCACTGGTATTAATGAATGCGCAGCCGCGAAAGCCTTCCGAGTCGAACCAGCTTTTTAGCACGGTAAACAGGTTGAGCAGGCGCTCGGCCGGGGTTTGCGCCTGATCGACCGCGGTTCTGAACCAGTTCATCCAGCGTATATCGCGGCGTTGCAAGGCGGCGACGGTCAGCTCCTCCTTGTTGGCGAAGTAGCGGTAGATACTTTTTCTGGAGACGCCGGCAGTTTTCACCAGAAGATCCATGCCGGTGGCGGCGATGCCACTTTTGTAGATCAACTTTTCGGTGACATCCAGAATGATGTCGCGTGTGTCGTTGCTAGTGATTTCGTTCATGCGGCAAACAGTAGAACGATCGTTCTCCTTGGTCAAGCGGATATTTTCTTTGCCCCTTAAATCGCTATCGCGAGCAGGCTCGCTCCCACAGGGGAATGCATTGCAAATGTGGGAGCGAGCCTGCTCGCGATAGCGTCATTACAGACAGTAACAAGACCCCGGCTGATCCATGGTGTAAGCTCTCTGGCTATTCGGAATTGACCCTTTGCGAGCCCTATGCCGTCGCTTTTCAAACGCTCTCTGCTGCCTAAACTGCGCAGTTTTCCGCTGACCGCCGATGCCGTCACCATCCTTTCCGGCGCCGCCGAGTTTCGACGTTGCCTGCTGGAAAAAATCGCCAGTGCCACTCAGCGCATCTATATCGTCGCGCTGTACTTGCAACAGGACGAAGCCGGTCAAGAAATCCTTGATGCCTTGCACGCCGCCAAACTGGCGCGTCCGCAACTGGACATCGTTGTGGTGGTGGACTGGCTGCGCGCCCAGCGCGGGTTGATCGGTGCCGGCAAGCAGCCAGGCAACTCGGCCTGGTATCAGGAAGCGACCCGTACCCACGAAAGCGAGGTGCCGGTGTACGGCGTGCCGGTGCAGACCCGCGAGCTGTTCGGCGTGTTGCATTTGAAGGGCTTTGTGATCGACGACTGTGTGATCTACAGCGGCGCGAGCCTGAACAACGTTTACCTGCACAAATTCGACAAGTACCGCTACGACCGCTATCACCTGCTGCAGAATCACGCGCTGGCCGACTCGATGCAGCACCTGATCCAGCACGGTTTGATTGCTTCCAAAGCAGTGCATCGCCTCGATCTGCCGAACCTGCCGACCACCCGCAGCCTGCGCAACGACATCGGCGATTTGCGCAGCCGCCTCAAGCACGCTACGTACGACACCACGGCAGGCACCACGGAGAAAGCCGGGTTGTCGGTGAGCCCGTTGCTCGGTGTGGGCAAGAACAATCCGTTGAGCCGGGTGATTTGCGAGTTGATCGCCAGCGCCCAGCATCAACTGACCATCTGCACGCCTTACTTCAACCTGCCGCTGGCAGTGACCCGGGAGATCAACCGGGCCCTGGGGCGCGGCGTGAAGATCGACATCATCGTCGGTGACAAGACCGCCAACGACTTCTACATTCCGCCGAGCGAGCCGTTCAAGGTGATCGCGGCGCTGCCGTATCTTTACGAGATCAGCCTGCGGCGCTTTGCCAAACGGCATCAGGAAAGTATCGACAGCGGTAAGCTCAACCTGCATTTGTGGAAAGACGGCGACAACACCTACCACCTCAAAGGCATGTGGATCGACAAGCGCTACACCTTGTTGACCGGCAACAACCTCAACCCGCGCGCCTTCCGCCTCGACCTGGAAAACGCGTTGCTGATCGATGATCCGAAAGGTGAACTGCTGGAGCCGCGCAGCAAGGAGCTGGGGGAGATTTTCCAGAACACCACGCGCATCGAGCGCTATCTGGATCTGGAAACATTGCTGGAATACCCGCCGGCGGTGGCCAAGTTCTTGAAGCGTGTCAGTCGGGTGCGGATCGAGCGGTTGCTGTACCGGATGTTGTAAGCGTTACCGGGCATCTGTGTAGCCTGCAAAAATGCCATCGCGAGCAGGCTCGCTCCCACAGGGGATCTGGATTGAAACCAGATCCAGTGTGGGAGCGAGCCTGCTCGCGATAGGGCCCGCTAAATCACTGCAAAAATCAGTTCAAACCCAATTTTCCACGCAACGTCGACAAATCCTCAGCCAGCGTATTCACCGGTCCGACCAGCGCCTTGCGGTCGTTGTCTTTGACTTTGTCGTAGGTCTCAAAACCACCGTCCGTGGTTATGTACTTGGCCAGCACCTTGTTCACGCTGACGAAGTTCTTGTCGACTTTGGCGATAAACGCTGCGTCCTGTTTCTCGATCTGCGGACGGAACAGGTCGACGATTTTCTTCGCGCCGTCGATGTTGCCCTGGAAGTCATACAGGTCAGTGTGGCTGTAGCGATCTTCTTCGCCGGAGATCTTGGTCGCTGCAACTTCCTCCAGCAATGCCGCCGCGCCGCCGACGACTTTCTCTGGCGGGAAAGTCAGGCCGGCCACGCGGGTTTGCAGGTCTTTCACGTCTTTGTCCAGGCCATCGGCGAGCTCGCCCAGGCCCTGGGTGCTCTTCTCGGAAAACAACGAATATTCGATGCGGTGAAAACCGGTGAAGTCTTCAGCCTTCACGCCTTTTTCGTGGTCGTCGACACGGGAGTCGATGGAGGCGTCGAGATCACTGAACAGCTCGGCAATCGGCTCGATCGACTCGTAGTAAACCCGGGTCGGGGCGTAGAGCTTTTGCGCGGTGGCCAGGTCGCCTTTTTTCACCGCCTCGGTGAACTGCCGGGTGTGGCTGGCCAGTTCGTCCAGTTGCTCGGTGACGTAGATTTTGTAGTCCGAAACCGGCCCCACCAGATCCATCGGTGCCGTCGCTGCGAAAGCCGAAAGCGGAGTGTTGAGCAAGCCTAGGGTCAGCAATAACGCGAGTGGCGACTTTTTCATGGGACGGTTCCGTGTGGGGGGTATTTAGGCGGTTGTTTTGGCAGCGGCGGCATCAAGCAGCGAGCGACCGATGAAGTCCTGATCGCCGGTCACGCCTGGCAGGGTGAAGAAGTAGCCGCCGCCGACGGGTTTGAGGTATTCCTCGAGCGGCTCGCCGTTGAGTCGGGTTTGCACGGTGATGAAGCCTTTTTGCAGATCGGCTTGGTAGCAGATGAACAGCAAACCCATGTCGAGCTGACCGTTCTTGTTCACCCCGTTGGAGTAGTTGAACGGCCGACGCAGGATCAGGTTGGCCTGGCTCGCGGCAGTGCGCGGGTTGGCCAGGCGGATGTGTGCGTCGAGCCTGGTCAGCTTGCCTTGCGGGTCCTTGGCATAGTCGGGGACCTCGGTTTCATGGGCGCCGCCCATGGGCGCGCCGGAACTCTTGACCCGACCGAGAATGCTTTCCTGTTCCTGCAACGGCGTGCGGTCCCAGCGCTCGACGAAGTTGCGGATGATCCGCACCGCCTGATAACTGCCATTCGCCGCCCAGGCAGGTTCGTCGCTGCCCGGCTGGACCCAGACGATGCGGTCCATGACCTTGGCGTCGTTGGAGTTGGGATTGGCCGAGCCATCGCGAAAGCCCAGGAAGTTGCGTGCGCTCTGCGCCGGCACGCCGGGTTTCGCCGGAGCTTGTGGCGGCACGCTGCCTTCCTGTTTCCAACGCACCAGCAGCAGGTCCGGCAGGTTTTTCACGATGTCGCGCAGGGCGTGGATATTGGTGTCGGTGGTGTTGGCGCAGAACTGCAAACTCAGGTCGCCGTGGCAGCAATCGGCTTCCAGCGCATCGTTGGGGAAACCGACCATGCGGATCAGCCGCTTGGGCTTGACCGCGGCCAGGCCGAAGCGCTCGTCGAACAGCGACTCGCCGACCGAGACGGTGATGGTCAGATTGTCGGGTGTCACCACCGGGCCCAGAATCCCCGAATCCACGGGCGGCAGTTTCGGGTCGACCTGGGTCACCGGGCCGCCCTTCATCAGGAACGCGATGCGCTCGTTGAGGGTGCGGAACAGCCGCTCCAGGTCCTGACGGTCGCTGGCCAGCACATCAAACGACACTAGCATCCCGGACGCCGGACGCGGAGTGACGATGCCGGTTTGATGCCGGCCGTGGAAGGCGTGGCGGTCTTCGGTCTTGTCGCTGCTCGGCGCTTCGGTAACTTGCGCAGGGCTTGCGGCCATCGCCGGGCAGCTGAGCGTAGCACCGGCCAGGGCGACACCGGCAGCGCCCATGCCCATCAGTACGCGACGGCGCTGGAGATTGAAGTTTTCTGAGTCGTTCATCGGTTTGAGTCTTCTGCGGACAGGCCGGAAAGGCCAAGGGCGGGATCGATGCCATCGAGTGCGTTGGCCAGTGTCCTGGCCTTGTCGGCGATCTGTTTGCGCTGCTCGGCGCTGACCGTGTCGTAGCTCGCGTAGCCGTCCTTGAGCTTGAAGCCGTTGAGGTCGGCGTCGAGGGCGGTGATCGCGCTGTCGACTTTCTGCAGCACACCGGCAGCCGACTTGCTCAGCAGCGGGCGCAACAGGTCTACGACTTTGCGCGTTGCATCGAGGTTGGCCGCGAAACCATTCAGGTCGGTGTGGCTGTAGCGTTCTTCTTCACCGCTACTGGCGCGCACCTCGGCGAGGCTGTTGAGATTGCGCACGACGATGCTCACCAGTTGCTCCGGTGGCAGCGACTGGGCGAGCAATTGCTGTTTGAGCGTGGTGACATCCTGGGTCAGCCGCTGGGCCACCGGCGCCAGAGCGTCGAGCGTGCGTTGCTGGAACAGTGCGTATTCGATGCGGTGGAAGCCCGCAAAGGCGGGATCCTGCTCGCGTTTTTCGAAGTAATCAGCGCGGGCGTTGATCGCGTTGTCCAGTTCGGCCAGACGCTGGGCGGCCGGGGCGATCCGTTGATAAGCGGCCCGGGCCGGCGCGTACAGCGCTTGTGCCTGGCTCAGGTCGCCGGCAGCAATGGCTTGTTCAAGCGCGTTGACGGCTTTGATCAGCGCCGTGCTTTGGCTGCTCAGGTATACACGAAATTCCGACAATGGCCCGATGAACGCGACCATCGATGGTTTGGCTTGGGCGGCAGCCTCTGACGCCGCCGTCGGGGTGACGTGCAAGGTGCCGCGCGGATTGCTCAGCAGGCCGCAGGTGATCGCGTAATCGCCAGGCAACAGGTTGGCGTTGATCACCTGGCTCAAGCCGGGCGCAATGTTTTCCCGTTCTTCGAGCACCAGCACGCCGTCGAGGATTTCCCATTCCACCGCACGGTCCGAGCGGTTGACGATGCGGAAACTGGCGCGACCGGCCGGCACCGTCAGTGCGTTCGGCTCGCAACTGTGCGGGTGAATGGTCACGACCACTTCGCCAGGGTGGGTCTGGCGCTTGGCCGCGGCCCGTTGCGAGGAGTAGTAAAACAGGCCACCGGCGGCGATCATCACGATCACCGAACCGGCCACCGCCCAGAGCAAGGCGCGAGGAGGGGAGGCCTGGGGAGAGGTTTGATTTGGCATGGGTGCCCTTACTGACTGGAAACGGAAGACGGGTGTTTAGCGGGCGTCGGCGCGGGGAGAAAAAACATCACCAGCGCCACCAGCAGATACATCAGATAAACCCCGAGGGTGCTGACGGTCGGTGCATCCTGATAACCGAACATCCCCGCCAGCACCGAGCCCAGCGGGCCGTCCATCGGCAGCGTTGCACTGAAGTCGAACAGCACCGTTTGCAGGTGATTCCAGACCCCGGCTTCATGCAGCGCTTGCACCGAGTTGGCGAGAATGCCGGCGGCCACCACGAGGATGAACAGCCCGGTCCAGCGGAAGAACGCACTGAGGTTCAGGCGCATGCTGCCGGTGTAGATCAGGAAACCGACGATGATCGCCAGGATCAGGCCGAGCAGGGCGCCAATCGGTGCCGCCGGGCCTTCGCTTTGCTGGAACACCGCCAGCAGGAAGAACACCGTTTCCAGGCCTTCCCGGGCAACGGCGAAAAACACCATGGCGATCAGCGCCGTGACCTGGTGCCTGGAACCGCTCAAAGCCTGATCGAGGGAGACGTGCAGCGAGTGCTTGATCGAACGCGCCACTTTGCGCATCCAGAACACCATCGAACTGAGAATGCCGACGGCGACCAGGCCGACCACGCCTTCAAACAACTCCTGCTGTTTCTGCGGAAATTCGGCACTGACCAGTTCCAGCCCACCGCCCACCAGCAATGCCAGTGCTACGGCGAGGAACACGCCAATCCACACGGCGGGCATCCACTGGCCACGGCCGGTCTGTTGCAGGTAGCTGGCGATGATGCCAACGATCAACGCGGCTTCAATGCCTTCGCGCAGCATGATCAGAAAGGGGACAAGCATTCAGCACCGTCAGGAAACTAGATAGGGTGCTAATTTGTAACATAATGACACGCATTACCAAATAGAACTGATTGCTATTTACATGAACCTAACCTGAACAGTGTGCAATGTTGTCCGCTCAACCTAGAAAGCGGTGCCGGCCCAACGGTTGTATTCCACCAGCAGTCGATCGTAGCCAAGCGTGATGTTGTCGAAGTCGTCACTCAGTTGATGCGGCAGGGCGTGCTGATTCCAGTCATCAACCAGAGTTCGCATCGATTGCAGCCAGGCTTCGGCCAACGGGTCGACGTTTTGCCAGATTCGATGAACGTTGTAAGTCGAGCGGGTAGACGGATTAGCCGCCATATAGGCGCGCGCTTGCTCCAGCTGCACCTTCATTCGTTCATGGGTTGCCGTGAGAGTGACCGAATCGAGGGCTTGGCGATCGGCGCGATCCTTGATTTCGCTCAAAGTGTCCCGCACCTCAAGCATGAAACGCAGGACGTGCCAGTGAGCATCCATGCCAAAGCGATCCTGCAATTGCGCCAACTGAGCAGTACGTAGCTCCCGGTCCTTTTGCTCAACAACCGGACGGAGCCTGTTGGAGGCGTCGATCAGGCGTTCGGCGGCGTGCAGAAACGTCTCCTCGACTTTGATTGGCTTCATGTTGTCGCCAACGAACAGGCTATGTTCAAAGTCGAGCATGGATACTTGCTGGCTCATCGCGTGTAACGCCTCGGCGTAATAAAGCGCGGCACGTTCCTCCTCGGGCAGATGTTCGTGTAATGCAAGCCGTGCCTGAGCTTGCGGCAAGCACGGCGCCAAGCGAAGTACATGACCGTCACTATTGCGCGACAGATCGTCACCATAACGAGGATTGAACACGTCCGGGTATCGACGTTGCAGTTCAAAAAGCGAAGCCCGTGACCTGGATTCCCTTGCCTGATAGGCCCAAAAACCTCGGCGCCAAGGCTCATCGACCTGATTGATGCAGTCGACCAGCGAGCCAAGGCTGCGACTTTGATTCAGAACTTCCACCGATTGACCGCGCAATCGGGTTTGCAAAGGCACCAAAACGTCAATCGGCTTTAGAAACGCAGTGAGACCCACAGCAACGAGACCCAGGATGATGATTTGAGTTCTAGTCTTCATTTAGCTGTCGCCTGGATTTTCGGGTACCACTGGGCGTTCGTCTCGGGCAGTCGGCAGCGTTCCATGGGCACGCCGCTGCACAACCGTACGGGGAAAGGTTGCAAGCCTTGATTCCGGCCGACCATCTGTGCGTTGAAGTAGAACGCCGGGACAAGCATGGCCAGGATGATCAACAGCACCAGCCCGATAGATTTCAGTTTCTCCAGTTGCACATAACTGATCAGGCCCGGGCCATAACGTTTTTTCAGCGCAAGCCAAATGGCTGGCATTGCCGCTGGCACCTGACCGTACAACCGAGGGTATTGCTCGCGAAGGGTTTCACTCAGATTTTCACAAGCGGTCCAGTCATCCTTCAGGAAATACCGGGTGAACTGACGACGCTGATCAGATGACATCGGCGTCAGCAGTAACCGCGCAGCACGACTGCGTGGCGTCTGATCGATCTGCAGCGCCAGTCTTTGCTGGTCTTCGAGAAAGATCTGGGCGATGTTGCGTTCCTGCAGCCTTGACCAGTCAAGCGGCTGGGAACGTTGTTCGAAGGTGCAGTCGTCCTTCCAGTTCTGCATTTTGCAGACGGCGCTGAACACCTCGCAGGACCAGTAATCGTTGCCGAGCAGCACGGCTGCGAGCAAGTGATTGAAACGTTCGCGGCGCTCCAGCGCCTGCAGCCAAGGCGCCAGACTCAGGACATAGACTTGCTGACAGAATTGCGGGTCGTTGCCCGGGCGCAGCTGTTCTTCAAGAGACCTTTCAGTGCGCGCAAACACCTGATCCAACAAGCGTTGAGTCGAACGTTGCGGCAGATTGGAGCGCTGCCAGGGTGTCAGCCAATCCAGGTGCTCAAGCGCCCAATCGGTCAAGGATTCGGCCAACGGTGTCGACTCGAGACAGCGCTCAAGCAATTGTTCCTCGAACGCCCCCGCACACTCGGTGTTGATAGCCTTGGCCAGCGCCTTATCAAGATCGGCGAGGGTTAGACCTTCCAGCAATTGCGCAGCGCGCTGCCATTCAATCCCGTGGGTCACGGCTACAAGACTTTGCTCGGCGGGGGTGATAATCGAGGGGGCGGGTTGATTGCTGTTGACAGCCTGTTCATAGGCCTCGCGCAGGCGCTGGAAAGCACCGGGATCGTCATCCGGGCGGTTTTGCTTGAGCAGTTGTGCGTACCGGCGCTTGACGGCGCGCAAATCGGCATCCGGCTCGAGGCCGAGCACCTCCCAACAATTCATTGCAACCGTCATAACCCGTCCAGCTCCCTTTTCAATCAATACTCAGGCTCTGCCTATCGGCCGCTGAAGCGCGTAGTTGAGCCATAAAGTGCGGCAGGACTGGATTTTTATCCTGTGCTGCCTAAGATGGCCGGCAGATCAAACTGCAAAGCCGAGCCTCGCTGAATGTCGGAAAAAGACACCATCTCCATTCAACTGGTGCGCGAAGCACTGCTGCAAAGCTGTGCCCCCGGAACCGCCACCGACGAGGTGTTGCACAAGGTCGGCATCGATCCGGCGCTGCTGCATTCCAATGACGCCCGCGTCCCGGCTACGGCGTATGCACGCTTGTGGCGTCTGCTGGCCCGGCGTGGTGACGATGAGTTCTTTGGCATGGACCCGCGCAAGCTCAAGTCCGGCAGCCTGGCGTTTCTGTGCCGAAGTTCGATGGTTCAGCCGAGCCTGGCCGCCGGGCTGACCACGGGCCTGAATTTCCTGTCGTTGATGCTCGAGAACATGCCTGCGCAACTGGTGCGTCAGCAAAGCCTGGCCGAGATTGTCCTGCTCGAAGACGACCAGGACCCGCGTCGCGCCTTTACCTACTTCACCTACTGGATGATCGTGCACGGCGTCGCCTGTTGGCTGGCGGGACGGCGGATTCCGATTCTGGCCATCGAACTGCGCTGCGCGGAGCCGGATTTTTGCGATGACTATCAGGTGATGTTCTCCGAGAACCTGCGTTTTGACCGACCGCGCACGCGGATGATTTTCTCGGCCGAGTGCCTGGACCTCCCGATCAAGCGCAGCGCTGAAGAGCTCAAGCGTTTCCTGGCCCATGCGCCGGCCAATATCCTGGTCAAGTACCGCGATCCGCAGAGCCTGGCCAGTCGGATCAAACACGATTTGCGCCAGTTGCCCGCCGAACAATGGCCGGAAACCGAGCCGTTGGCGCAACAACTGTGCATGTCGGCCTCGACCCTGCGCCGGCGGCTGGCGGAAGAAGGGCAGACGTATCAAGGGCTCAAGGACAGCGTGCGCAAAGAATTGGCCATCGTCTGGCTAGCCGAGCCGCAGATCAGCTTCGCCGAAATCGCCACGCGCCTGGGGTTCGCCGATGCCAGCTCGTTCTATAAGGCGTTTCGCAAGTGGTCGGGGTCCAATCCGGGGCATTATCGGAGTTTGATCCTCAACGACGCGAGCTAGACACCGATCGTTCCCACGCTCTGCGTGGGAATGCAGCCAGGGACGCTCCGCGTCCCAAAAAACCGAACGCGGAGCGTCCGTTGAGGCATTCCCACGCAGAGCGTGGGAACGATCATTCAAAGGCGCCACACCATTCAAACCTTGGCCAAACCAGTCAGACAACTTGATAGCTTTGACCATTGTCCCTTTCCCCGCGCAGAGCGAGTATTTCCCTGTTACTTACGGTTCCCCCAACCCAATAAAAAAACAGCGGGATTCTGGCAATGCGCGATTACTTGTCTGCTACTTCACAGTTCAATTATCAGCACACCGTCGACACTTCTCTGGCCGGCAATCTGCAGGCCCTCAACGCCTGTGTCGAGTGTTGCGACCGGCATGCATTGCCGGGGCGCATTGCGCTGTTCTGGGAAGGCCGTGATGGCTCCAGTGCGACGTATACCTTCAGCGACTTGCAGGACAAAGCGGCGCGTTTTGCCAATTTCCTCCTGGCTCAGGGTGTGAAGAAGGGCGACAAGGTGGCCGGCCTCCTGCCGCGCAATATCGAATTGTTGATCACCGTGTTCGCCACCTGGCGCATCGGTGCGGTCTATCAGCCACTGTTCACCGCGTTCGGCCCGAAAGCCATCGAGCACCGCTTGAGCAACTCCGGCGCCAAAGTGGTGGTGACCGACGCGGTCAATCGGCCGAAACTCGCTGATGTCGCCGACTGCCCGACCATCGTCACCGTCGGTGGACCGAAAGGCCAAGGCATCGTCCGTGGCGATTACAGCTTCTGGGCCGAACTGGCCAATTATTCTTCCACGTGCGAGCCGGTGTTGTTGACCGGCGAAGACCCGTTCCTGCTGATGTTCACCTCGGGCACCACCGGCCCGTCGAAAGCCCTGTACGTGCCGCTCAAGGCCATCGTCGCCTTCAAGGGCTACACCTGCGACGCCGTAGATTTGCGCCCGGAAGACGCGTTCTGGAACCTGGCCGATCCGGGTTGGGCCTATGGCATCTATTTCGGCGTTACCGGGCCGATGTCGATGGGGCATCCGATCACCTTTTACGATGGCCCGTTCACACTCGAAAGCACCTGCCGGGTCATCAACAAATACGGAATCACTAACCTCACCGGTTCACCGACCGCCTATCGCCTGCTGATCGCTGGTGGCGATGATTTTGCCAAGTCGATCAAGGGCAAGCTGCGCATCGTCAGCAGCGCCGGCGAGCCGCTGAACCCGGAAGTGATCCGCTGGTTTGCCGACAACCTCGGCGTGGTCATTCACGACCATTACGGCCAGACCGAACTGGGCATGGTCCTGTGCAATCACCATGGCCTGGAACACCCGATCCACATGGGCGCCGCAGGTTTCGCCTCGCCGGGCCACCGCATCGTGGTGCTCGACGATGAATACAAGGAATTGGGCGTCGGCCAGCCCGGCATCTTGGCCATCGACCGCAGCCAATCGCCGATGTGCTGGTTCAACGGTTACGAAGGCGCGCCGACCAAGGCCTTCGTCGGCGACTATTACCTGAGCGGCGACACCGTCGAATGGAACCCGGACGGCAGCATCAGCTTTGTCGGCCGTAGCGACGACGTGATCACCACCTCCGGCTACCGCGTCGGCCCGTTCGACGTGGAAAGTGCGTTGATCGAACACCCGGCAGTGATCGAGGCCGCTGTCGTCGGCAAACCCGACCCGGAGCGCACCGAACTGGTGAAAGCCTTCGTGGTGATTTGCGAGCATTACCGCCCGACGCCGGAGCTGGCAGAAGAGCTGCGCCAGCACGTGCGCAAACGTCTGGCCGCGCATTCATACCCGCGTGAAATCGAATTTGTCAGCGAATTGCCGAAAACCCCAAGCGGCAAATTGCAGCGCTTTATCTTGCGCAACCAGGAAATCGCCAAGGCTCAAGAGGCCGCGGCTCACAAAGCTTCTGCTTGAATCGAAGGAAACAATGATGCAGATCGAAAACAAGGTTTTTCTCGTGACCGGCGGTGCATCGGGTCTCGGTGCGGCGACCGCTGAAATGCTGGTCGCGGCCGGCGCCAAAGTGATGCTGGTGGACATGAACGCCGAAGCCGTTGCGGCCCAGGCCGAGCGCCTCGGCGCCCAAAGCGTGGTCGCCGATATCAGTAACGAAGCCGCCGCCGAAGCAGCGGTGCAGGCGACGGTCAAGGCCTTTGGTGGCCTCAATGGCCTGGTCAACTGCGCCGGCATCGTGCGCGGCGAGAAGATCCTCGGCAAGAACGGCCCGCATGCGCTGGCCAGTTTCAGCCAGGTGATCAACGTCAACCTGATCGGCAGCTTCAACATGCTGCGTCTGGCGTCGGCGGCTATTGCCGAAACCGAGCCGGATGCCGACGGCGAGCGCGGCGTGATCATCAACACCGCTTCAGCCGCCGCCTACGACGGCCAGATCGGCCAAGCGGCCTACGCCGCGTCCAAAGGCGCAATCGTCAGCCTGACCTTGCCCGCCGCCCGTGAACTGGCGCGCTTCGGCATTCGTGTAATGACCATCGCCCCGGGGATTTTCGAAACCCCGATGATGGCCGGCATGACCCCGGAAGTCCGCGCGTCGCTGGCCGCTGGCGTACCTTTTCCGCCGCGCCTGGGCAAACCGGCCGAGTATGCCGCGCTGGTCAGGCATATCATTGAAAACAGCATGCTCAATGGCGAGGTGATCCGTCTCGACGGTGCCTTGCGCATGGCCGCCAAATAAGGAGGATTTGTCATGACTATTGCCAACGATCCAATCGTTATCGTCAGCGCCGTCCGCACCCCGATGGGTGGATTCCAGGGTGAACTGAAAAGCCTGACCGCGCCGCAACTGGGCGCTGCCGCGATTCGTGCCGCCGTTGAGCGGGCCGGTATCGCACCGCAATCCGTCGAAGAAGTGCTGTTTGGCTGCGTGCTGTCCGCCGGCCTCGGCCAGGCTCCGGCACGTCAGGCTGCGTTGGGCGCCGGGCTGGATAAATCGACCCGCTGCACCACCCTGAACAAGATGTGCGGCTCGGGCATGGAAGCGGCGATTCTGGCCCACGACATGCTGGTGGCCGGCAGCGCCGACGTGGTCGTCGCGGGGGGCATGGAAAGCATGTCCAACGCACCCTATCTGCTGGATCGCGCCCGCAGCGGTTACCGCATGGGCCATGGCTGTGTGCTCGATCACATGTTCCTCGACGGTCTGGAAGACGCCTACGACAAGGGCCGCCTGATGGGCACTTTCGCCGAGGATTGTGCTGAAACCAATGGGTTTACCCGTGAGGCTCAGGATGCATTTGCCATTGCCTCGACCACCCGCGCGCAGCAGGCGATCAAGGACGGCAGCTTCAAGGACGAAATCGTGCCGTTGACGGTGACGGTCGGCAAAGAGCAGGTGCTGATCAGCAACGACGAACAGCCACCGAAGGCCAAGCTGGACAAGATCGCTTCGCTGAAACCGGCGTTCCGCGAGGGCGGCACGGTGACGGCGGCCAACTCCAGCTCAATCTCCGACGGTGCGGCGGCACTGGTGCTGATGCGCCGTTCCGAGGCAGAGAAACAAGGTCTGAAACCGTTGGCGGTGATTCACGGCCACGCGGCATTCGCCGACACCCCGGGCCTGTTCCCGGTGGCCCCGGTCGGTGCGATCACGAAACTGATGAAGAAAACCGGGTGGTCGCTGGATGAAGTCGATCTGGTGGAAGTCAACGAGGCCTTCGCCGTCGTCAGTCTGGTGACCATGACCAAGCTGGAAATCCCCCACGAGAAGATCAACGTCCACGGCGGCGCATGCGCCTTGGGCCACCCGATTGGCGCGTCTGGCGCGCGGATCCTCGTGACCTTGCTCTCGGCACTGCGCCAGAAAGGCCTGAAACGCGGCGTCGCGGCGATTTGCATCGGCGGCGGTGAAGCCACGGCCATGGCCGTGGAATGCCTCTATTGAGCTCGCTCCCAAAGGTTTTGCGTTCAACCCAATTAAGGACTGGTCATGATTCCCAATGACGAACAACTTCAGATCAGCGACGCAGCCCGGCAATTCGCCCAGGAACGGCTGAAACCGTTCGCCGCCGAGTGGGACCGCGAACACCGCTTCCCCAAGGAAGCCATCGGTGAGATGGCCGAACTGGGCTTCTTTGGCATGTTGGTGCCGGAAGAGTGGGGCGGTTGCGACACCGGTTACTTGGCCTACGCCATGGCCCTGGAAGAAATCGCTGCCGGCGATGGCGCGTGCTCGACCATCATGAGCGTGCACAACTCGGTGGGTTGCGTGCCGATCCTCAAGTACGGCAACGATGAGCAGAAAGAACGCTTCCTCAAGCCACTGGCCAGCGGCGCGATGCTTGGGGCGTTTGCCCTGACCGAACCCCAGGCCGGTTCCGACGCCAGCGGCCTGAAAACCCGTGCGCGCCTGGAAGGCGATCACTACGTACTCAACGGCTGCAAGCAGTTCATCACTTCGGGGCAGAACGCCGGGGTGGTGATCGTATTCGCGGTGACCGACCCGAGCGCTGGCAAGCGTGGCATCACAGCGTTGATCGTGCCGACCGATTCACCGGGTTACAAAGTCGCCCGAGTTGAAGACAAGCTCGGCCAGCACGCCTCCGATACCTGCCAGATTCTGTTTGAAGACGTGAAGGTGCCGGTCGCCAATCGACTGGGTGAGGAGGGCGAAGGTTACCGGATCGCCCTGGCCAACCTGGAAGGCGGCCGCGTCGGCATTGCTTCGCAATCGGTGGGCATGGCCCGCGCCGCGTTTGAAGCGGCCCGTGACTATGCGCGTGAGCGCGAGAGCTTCGGCAAGCCGATCATTGAACACCAGGCCGTAGCGTTCCGCCTGGCCGACATGGCCACCCAGATTGCCGTCGCGCGGCAGATGGTGCATTACGCGGCGGCATTGAGAGACAGCGGCAAACCGGCCCTGGTCGAAGCGTCCATGGCCAAGCTGTTCGCCTCGGAAATGGCCGAGAAGGTCTGTTCCTCGGCGTTGCAAACCCTCGGCGGTTACGGTTACCTGAACGACTTCCCGCTGGAGCGCATCTATCGCGACGTTCGGGTTTGCCAGATCTATGAAGGCACCAGCGATATTCAACGCATGGTCATTTCGCGCAATCTTTGATAAGGACTGATTTATGAACAAGAGCTCTGTGAGTTACGAAACGATTTTGTTGGAAACCCACGGTCGAGTTGGCCTGATTACCCTCAACCGTCCGCAAGCGCTAAATGCGTTGAACGCGCAGATCGTCAGCGAACTGAACCACGCCCTCGATGGCCTGGAAGCGGATTCGAACATCGGTTGCATCGTGCTGACCGGCTCGAAAAAAGCCTTCGCCGCTGGTGCCGACATCAAGGAAATGGCCGAGCTGACCTACCCGCAGATCTACCTCGACGACCTGTTCAGCGACAGCGATCGCGTGGCCAACCGTCGCAAGCCGATCATCGCGGCAGTCAACGGTTTTGCCTTGGGCGGTGGTTGTGAGCTGGCGCTGATGTGCGACTTCATCCTGGCCGGTGACAATGCAAAATTCGGTCAACCGGAAATCAACCTCGGCGTGCTCCCGGGCATGGGCGGCACCCAGCGCCTGACCCGCGCCGTGGGCAAGGCCAAAGCCATGGAAATGTGCCTGAGCGGGCGTTTGATCGACGCGGTGGAAGCGGAGCGTTGCGGGATTGTTGCGCGGATCGTTCCAGCGGATGAGTTGCTGGAAGAAGCGCTGAAAGTCGCGGCGTTGATCGCCAAGAAGTCATTGCCGATTGCGATGATGGTCAAGGAAAGCGTCAACCGCGCCTTTGAAGTGAGCCTGTCCGAAGGCGTGCGCTTTGAGCGCCGGGTGTTCCATGCGGCGTTTGCGACACAGGATCAGAAGGAAGGGATGGCGGCGTTTATTGCCAAGCGTGAAGCTGAGTTCGTCGGCAAATAACCCACACTGATCGTTCCCACGCTCCGCGTGGGAATGCAGCCCGGGACGCTCCGCGTCCCTTCGCAATCGTGACGCAGAGCGTCACAGGATGCATTCCCACGCGGAGCGTGGGAACGATCAGTCACCGAGGGTCACATCTGGTAGTTCTTGAGTTCCCGGGCAATCACCATCCGCTGTATCTCGCTCGACCCCTCATAAATCTGCGTGATCCGCGCATCCCGGTAGTAACGCTCCACCGGGTAATCCTCCAGATACCCATACCCACCATGAATCTGCATCGCCGAAGAACAGACCTTCTCGGCCATCTCCGATGCAAACAGCTTGGCCTGTGACGCCTCCGACAGACATGGCTTGCCAGCGCTGCGTAACCGCGCCGCGTGCAGAATCAGCAGCCGCGCCGCGTTGAGCCGGGTGTGCATGTCGGCCAGCATATTGGCGATGCTCTGGTGCTCAATGATCGGTTTGTCGAACTGCACCCGATCACGGGAGTAGGCCAACGCCGCTTCGAACGCCGCACGTGCAATGCCCAATGCCTGCGCCGCGATGCCGATGCGGCCGCCTTCGAGGTTGGACAGGGCAATGGCCAAACCTTTGCCACGCTCACCCAGCAGATTCGCCTCGGGAATCGTGCAGTTGTTCAGCGTCACCGCGCAGGTGTCGGAGGCGCGAATGCCCATCTTGTGTTCGGTGCGGTCGACGATAAAACCGGCGGTGTCGGTCGGCACCAGGAATGCCGAGATGCCGCGTTTGCCCAGGTCCGGATCGGTCACGGCAAAGACAATCGCCAGCTTCGCTCGTTTACCGTTGCTGACGAATTGCTTGGCGCCGTTGATCACCCACTGGCCGTCGCGCAGTTCGGCACGGGTGCGCAGGTTGTGGGCTTCGGAACCGGCTTGCGGCTCAGTCAGGCAGAAGCAGCCGATGGCCTGACCGCTGGCCAGGTCCGGTAGCCACGTTTGTTTCTGTTCGTCGGTGCCATAGTTGAGCACCGGCCCGCAGCCCACGGAGTTGTGGATGCTCATCAACGCACCCGTGGCACCGTCACCTGCGGAGATCTCTTCCACCGCCAAGGCGTAGGCGACGTAGTCGACATAGGTGCCGCCCCATTCTTCTGGCACCACCATGCCCAGCAAGCCCAGTTCACCCATCTTCGCCACCAGACCGTCATCGATCCAGCCAGCCTTTTCCCATGCCTGCGCGTGGGGCGCGATTTCGCCGCGGGCAAAATCCCGGGCCATGTCGCGGATCATGACTTGTTCTTCGCTCAATTCGATATCGTGCATGGCTCAGCTCCCAGTCTGGTCAAAGCCTGTGAAGAAACTCGCAACGTGCGCGGCGTCCAGCGCCTGCAAGGTCGGCGGGTTCCAGCGCGGGGTCTTGTCTTTGTCGATCAGCAAGGCGCGCACGCCCTCGACCAGGTCGCCGCGCTCGAACCACTGGCGGTCCAGGTGCAGCTCCAGGGCGAAGCAGTCTTCGATACTCAAGTGGCGACCACGACGCAGCATTTCCAGTGTTACCGCCATCGCCAGCGGCGAACGGCTTTGCAGCAGGTCGGCGGTGGTCGTGGCCCACTCATGGCTGTCGGCGACCGTGACTTCACGCAGTTGCTCAACAATACTCGGCACATCGGGCAGGGCGAAGAAGTGATCGATGGCCGGGCGCAGCGCTTCCAATGGCGCATCGGGCAGTTGTTGCACCGCGAGACTGGCCAGCAGGCCTTGCAGGTCCTTGAGCGGTGTCCCATGCCATTGGAGCTGATCGAGCTGCTCATCGAGTGTGGCCAGCTTTTCGCTGTCCAGGAACCAGTCGGCCAGCCCGCAATACAGAGCATCCGCCGCACGGATCTGCACACCGCTGACGCCCAGGTAGATGCCCAGTTCACCGGGGATGCGCGGCAGGAAATAACTGCCGCCGACATCCGGGAAATAACCGATGCCGACTTCAGGCATCGCCAGACGGCTTTTCTCGGTGACCACCCGCAAATCAGCGCCTTGCACTAGACCCATGCCGCCGCCGAGGACAAAACCGTCCATCAGGGCCAGCACCGGTTTGCAGTAGTGATGAATAGCGAGGTCGAGGGCGTATTCCTCGACAAAGAAATCTTCGTGCAGGGTGTCGCCGCTCTTGAAACTGTCATACAGCGAGCGGATATCGCCGCCGGCACAGAAGGCTTTTTCGCCGGCACCGCGCAAAACCACCGCATGCACCTGCGCATCCTGAGCCCAGGCATCGAGCTGACGGTGCAGTTGACGGACCATGTCCAGGGTCAGAGCGTTAAGACCGGCGGGGCGGTTGAGGGTCAGGTGACCGATGTGGTTGCGAACCTCGGCCAGCACTTCGTTTTGCGTGGCATCCACGGGAGAAATACCCTTCGATGAAACCTGAGCAGTCATCAGTAACTCCCTGCTTTTATTGTTCTTTATAGACAAGCTCGCGCGCGAGCGATGCCGGATCGTAACAGTGCAAATTTGTGTTGTACAACCGGGATATGTGCAGGTGCAATTTGCACATTTGCATGCCTGATGAGGATTAGCAGGGGCGCAGCAATAAGGGAATTGCTGGCACACCACCAAGCACGTCCCCACAGGGATGTGTGACGTCAGGAACTTTGGATGGGACTTCACCTATGTTGCGAGGTTTGTCGTGTAACGTACTGTTATTAATCATTTGTTTGAGTTTTTACGGCGTTACATCGAAGAACGTTTCTGTTTTAGCCAGGGGATATTAAACGGCTCTGTTTAATAGACACCTCCAGAAACTCTCTCAGACTACACATCCTTGCGTCGTTGCCTACGACTGCGCCAGAATCCGCCGGCTTGTGCGCCTTGGGCCTGGGTTTTATCGTTTCCCCGTCGCTGAAGAACAGCGATGGGGGTTTGGTAGCCCCGGGTTTTATGTGAGGTGCAAAGCATCACCATTTGCGGCGTTTTTTCGTCTCTGTTTTATGGTGGTCATGTACAGGGCGTCTTCGGGCGCGCCGGTCTCCTCACATCCCGGTCTACCAACCTGTGCATGGCCGCCACCTTTCGTTTGGTAGCGAGGGCGGTGGCTCCCATTTACGATGAGAGGAGTTTCACCTATGTTCAAACCAACACCCAACCCACCCGAAACCGACGACGTTTCCCCCTACGAATCCACCGATTCCAAAAAATTCAACGAAGCCGCCGAGCGAGCCCTCGACTTCCATTTCCCGTCGAACGCCGACATCAAAGCCATCCCGCGCGCACCCAGTACCCTGTTTTCCATAGACCCTGAGGCCACGGCCGAAACCCTGGCGGTTTATCTGGTCGAGACGCTGGCCTCGGTCGATGTGATGGTCCATCAGTTGGTGGATCATCTGGAGGGGGAATCGCGTTACGCGCTTTTGGGGATTTCGAACAGCATCATGATGGCGGAGATCACCGCTAATCGTATGCTGGATAAAATTGATTTGCCCCAGTAGGTGCGGCCGTGCTTGGTGAGCCGGTAACTCGTTGAGCTGTGTAGCGGTCCCATTTTTTGGGGCCGCTTCGCAACGTAACGGGGGCCTATCAATTGTTCATTGGCGAAAGTGCCTCTGCAGAGTCTGAGCGCAAAGCAGCAGTGCCTGCTTGGCATCATCAGAGTTCGCCGGGTAATTGATAAAGCCGTGGAGCATGCCCGAATACTCTTTGTGCTGAACCGGTACGTCGGCCTCTGTCAGTCGGCGCACATACTCCCGGCCTTCGTCGCGCAATACATCCCGTTCAGAGGTGATGATCAACGCAGGCGGCAAGCCACGCAGGTGTTGGTGGCGCAGGGGAGAAAGGCGTGGATCGTCGCGCGAGACGCCATTGGGCACGTAGTGATTGATGTACCACTCAAGCATTTTGCCGGTCAGCCCGAAGCCTTCGGCAAATTCTCGGTGCGAAGGGTTTTGAGCCAGACAGTCCAGCAAGGGGTAAAGCAACAGCTGGAAGCTGATCGGCGGCCGGGTTTGCTCTCGAGCCCATTGGCAAATGACAGCCGCCAGCCCACCGCCTGAACCACCGCCGGCTACCGCCATCCGCGAAGAATCCAGCCCCAGAGACTGCCCTTGTTCGGCAACCCACTGCGTCGCCGCGCAGCAATCGTCCACCGCCGCAGGGAACTCATGCTCGGGCGGCCGCGCGTAGTCGACCGCCACCACGGCGCAACCGGCCCATTCACACATCACCCGGCAAAAACTGTCATGGGTGTCCAGATCGCCAGTGACCCAGCCGCCGCCATGGAAAAACATCAGCACCGCAAAGGGCCCGGGGCCGGCGGGGGTGTAAAGCCGTAGTGGCAGGGGGCGGCCGTGGCTTTGGATCGACAGGTCGCGAACGCTGACGACGAGCAAATCGCGAAGTGCTGTTCTGGCACCTTCTACGGTAGGTCCAAAGTCCTGTTGATTGGCGGTCATGATTTCACCTTGCGGGAGATTGCTTCGGTGGTCATCTCAACCACATATTCTTTGCTGATCAACTCGCTGACCGCCAGACACATCAATGTCGGTGGGTAGCCCTTGAAAAACTTCTTGTGCGCCCTCGCGATGTCCGGCCAGAACTTCATGCTTGTCGTATAAATGCGAATCCCGATGATGCTTCGCCGATCTACGCCAAGCTGCTTGATAGAGGTCTCTATGATTTCCAGGCAACGCAGGGTCTGTTTGTATGCATTTCCGGGCTTGAATGGCTTGCCCTTGTCATCAAACGCCACGGTGCCGCCCATCAAAATGCGTTTGCCGACACGGATTGCCCGGCAATATCCAGCCATTTTTTCCCAGATAGCTTGCGAGTAAACGCGCTGGATTTTCATTGCTCAACTCCCTTGCCCAGATCAATGGGCAGTGATTTCAGTCCACGAAATTGCAGGTTGTTGGTGCGCCAGATCGCCGGGTTGTCGGCAATCAGGCGCAGATCGGGAAAGCGCTTGAACAGCGCGGTGAACACCACTTCGGCTTCCAGCCTGAACAGCGCCGTGCCCATGCAGAAATGCTCGCCGCGACCAAACGCCAGGTGGTCGTTGTGTTTGCGCTCAATGTCGAAACGATCGGGGTCGGGGAATTTCGCCGGATCGCGATTGGCCGAGCCGCGCATCAGGTAGACCAGGTCGCCTTGTTTCATTGTTACGCCGTCGATCGTGACGTCTTCTTTGAGCACCCGATGGCTGAAGGAACCGGCGGAGTCGAAGCGCAGCATCTCTTCGATGGCTGCTTTGATCCGATCCGGATTGGCCACGAGTGCCTGATGTTGCTCAGGGTGCTCAAGCAAATGAAGGAGCCCGATACACAACTGGTCAGCGCTGGTGGTATAGCCCGCGACCAGAATGAAGACGATTTGCGCAAGCACCTGACCAATACTCGAATCGCCACCCTTGCAGGCCTCCAGGACCCGGCTGACGAGATCATCTGCGGGGTGTTTTCGCCGCTGCTCGATGACGTCGGCGAAATACGCGTACATTTCCTCGACGCCTTTGAGCGCTTGCTCAGGCCCTTTGTCCGGGTCCAGGCTGCCGACCAGAAAGATCAGAATGTCATCGGTCCAGCGCCTGAGTTTCAGCGCGTCTTCGCGGGGGATGCCATAGAGGTTGGCCAGGATCAGCGCCGGAACGCGATTGAACAGCTTGTCCATCAAGTCTGCCTGGGGTTCTAGCGCGTCCAGTTCGCCCTCGGTGATCTGCTCGATGTCCTGGCGCAACGATTCGATGACGCGAGGGTTGAAGGCTTTGCCCAGCAGGTGGCGACAGTCCTTGTGAGCCTTGCCATCCTTGGAGTACATCCACTCGGACGCCAGCTTCACGAAGGTCGCCAGTTGCGCGCGTTTGTCGGGGGGCACCTGGGCATCGACCAGTTGCTGCATGCGGTTCGAGGAAAAGCGTTGGGTGTCTGCCTGCGCGGCAAAGACATCGTCGTACCGGGTCAAGAACCAGGCCTTGAAGTGCGGGCACCAATACACCGGTTGATGCTCACGCAGCCAGGCATAGACGGAATAAGGATCCTGAACCGTCTTGCGATCGGTGAAGTCGAGTAGCGTTTGACTGTCCATGTTCATTGCTCCTCGTACAAGGCAGCAGTGAACTGACGGATGTAGTCCGGATCATTGATAGGCGCAGTGATGAGTTCCGGCGGCGGCTGCAGCAAGGCGCCCAGCAGCGAAATCCAGCCTTCAGTGGCGTGCTCGTTCAATTCGGTGTGGTTTACGCTCACGCCGCCTTGACTCAGGAACACGCCGAACACGTTGATGACGTCATGCAGCAGCTCCGGTGAAATCACGTGAGTGCGCTGCACTTCGCTGATGATCAAGTCGAGCGCCCGGGCATGGGCCAACGCCAGCGCCTGGGCATGGGAGACGTCAGCGGGGCTGTTGCAGCGCTCGACAATGGTCTTTTCAACCCGCTGAGCAACGTTATCCGTGGGGCGTGAAGCAAACCGCGGACGGGTCACCGCATCCCTGGCCACTTGGTAGGCCATGACGCTGTTGTCGCCGGCAAACGTGATGCTGATCTCGCAATCCATGCACAACGTGACGATCTGGTTGTGGTGGTGAAAACCCTGGGAACCACACAGCTCGCGGCACTTGCGCATCACGTCCAGCCCGACCCACGTGCCGACACTCTTGGCGATGGCTGCGAGAATGTGCAGCTCCTTGCGTTTGTCGGGCTGATCCCACATGGCCTCGAAGCGCGACAGCACTGCCTGTTCCAGAAGTTTCAGGGCGAGGGCCTTCAGCTGCTCGACGTACAACCGCTGCCGAATCAGCGGTTTGGCCAATAGCGGCTCGCGTCCGGCAGCGCTTTTCACCTGTCGATGGCCGACAAACCGATACGCCAGATGAGTGCAAAGGCCCGCTGCACCACGGGCCGCTGCCAGCAGTAACACGCGCTCCTGAATGAACGTTTCCATAGCGCAGGTCACACGCTTGTCTTTGGGCACGTCGCTGACAAATCGCCCTTCAGTGCTGAACCGTGCATGGCGCTGCATCATCGCGTCCAGCGGCAACTGCATGTCGCAGAAGCGCAGGCCGGCCACTTGATTGGCATGGATTCCGCCTTTCGGGTCGCAGGCGATGACCTTGACCCCGGCTAACAGCGGACCGTTTTCCTGCTCGCGGATCTGTACCCGGAACCAGTGCAGGCTTTCGTCCTTGCCATCGACGATCAAGCGCGCCAGCACCATGACCACTTGCGCCGCGTACAGCGCGTTGCCGATCCAGCACTTGCAGGCGTCCGGCGCGGGCGTGTGCAGGATCAGGCAGGCATTGAGTCGATCGTAGGTGACGGTGGTTTGCAGGTTGGCGACGTCGGAGCCGCTGTGGATTTCCGTGCAGCCAAAGGCATAGACCTGGCTCATTTCGATGACTTCCTGACGGCAGCGCGCGACTTGCAGGGCGTCGCCTTGGGCGAACAGCGCATTGCCGGCAATCATGTGATCGACGATCGAAGAAAACAGCGCGTAGTCATAGGCGCCGACGATTCCAAGGTCATTGCACATCTGGCGCATGTCCGACTGACAGGGCTGACCCAGCCACTTGTCATTGGTGATCAGCCCGGGCTGCACGATCTGGCGCATGCGGCTGATGGTCAGCTCCATGTAGTCGAGCAAGGTCAGGCTGTGGCGGGCTCGTGCGTCGAACGCGGGAGTTCGCAGCAGGTTCAGCAGTGGATTGCTCATGGAAGATCCCTCTCTTGGATTTCGAAAAAATGGTTTCGAAACCACCAGAGCCAGAGGGCCGGCGCGGCAGACAACAGCACAATCGACTCGCCATGACCCACGCGTTTGCCAATGGCAGCGGTCACGACGGATTGCGTGGTGTTTTCCTTCGGAGGTGCGGTTCTGTCAAAGCGCGAAGGCAGCGTCGCCACTCAACAACCTTGAGTGTTTCTCCATAGCCAGACTTCTGTGTCATCGCTACTGGACATTACGGCGAGCCAGACTTCGTAGTGAAAGGCAGACAACTCTATGCGGTACGTTTTTGACTGTAGCAACAGAACGGTGACTGGCAAGGCGACGACTTGACCATTGGTCGTTCCCTTCGCACTACACGCGGCGCGACAACACTTCACCAATACTGCGACGTTTGGCATGCAACTCACTGATATGGATCAGTTGTTCAAGGTCTTCGGGGGTGACGTCGAAGAACGCTTCCATGTCCGCCAACGCCAGTTTCAGGTCCTGGGCGGTGATCGCCTGGCTGTCAGTTGGAGGATGATCGGCAGGCACCATCGCCACGGGTTCGCTGGCACGTTTGGGGTAGCGAATGCGCGTCAGGTTGTTGTAGGCCAAGGCGCTTGCCAGCATGGTCATTGCGCTGAGCATGACCGGGCCGAGGGCTTTCCAGTCCATCGCGATGGTCGCCGGGTCGGCCAACACCAACAGCAACGCCAGCGCCCCGGCCGGCGGATGCAGGCAACGCAGCCAGCACATCAGAATCAGCGCCATGCCCGCCGCCAGACAAGCGCTGCCGAGGGTTCGCCCGAGCACGTGCGCGACCAGCAGCGAAATCACTCCGGCGCTCAAGTAACCGCCAACAATCGACCACGGCTGCGCAAGGGCGCCGGAAGACACCGCGAACAGCAACACTGCCGAGGCGCCCAGCGGCCCGATTAAATGCTGTGCCACTTCGATGCCGAACACCTGGCTGCACAGCCAGACGCTGAACAGCGTGCCCAGGGACATGCCGATGGCGGCGCGGCTCCATTCGGAAGGGCGGGTGTTGACGGCGGCAGGTAACCAACGAGCGAGCATGGGGCAAACGATCCAATGAAAATCTCAGGAAAAAAAAAGGCTTAGCTGGGATACCCAGAAAGCCCTTGAAGGTGTTCCAACTATTGGGGGAGGAACGGGGCACAGTGTGCCGATGATAGCGGATGCTGACAAATTCATATTAATGCAGCTTCAGTGCATTATTTTTGCTGTATTGCGACGCGACGTCCGCTCATGAAACACAGGAATCCGCCCATCGCGGTCAGTGCGCTCAGGGCATAGAACATGGTGGGCGCTGGCGTGTGCATCAGGAGAAAACCACAGATCACCGGGCTCAAGGCGCCGCCCAGTGCGGCCAGGTTCTGTGCGCCGTAATAGCTGCCGCGCAGCTCTTCGGGGGCCAGGGTGTCGACGAAGAGGAATTCGGCGGGGTAAATGATCATTTCGCCGAGGGTGAAGATGAACATGGCGATGCACCACGACACCAGGCTGTCGGCCAGGCTGAAACCGATCAGGCCGACGATGAACAGGCTGGTGCCGCCGGCGATCCAGTAGCGCAGTTGCTCGCGCTTTAGAAAACGGCCGATCTGGTATTGCAGCAGAATCACACTAATGGCATTGCAGGCGAGCAGGGCGGCCATGGTTTGCAGGGCACGCTTGGAATCGTGGGTCACCAGCAGGTATTGCGACAGGTACAGGGTGAAACGCCCGTGAACCACGGTGCTGAGCAGGCAACCGCAGGTGAACATGATCAGCGTGCGGTCGTTCTTGAGGGTGATCAGGGTTTTCAGAAAACTTTGCGGTTGGCCGATGGCGGGTGTCGGGGCGGCGTCCTTGGGAATCCCGATCATCAGGAAGATGCTGAAAAACGCGATGCCGCCGGCGATCAGGAACGGCGCAATCGGGTACACACCGGCAATCACTACGCCGAGCATCGGGCCGGTGGCGTAGCCGATGTTGGTCAGTGTGTAGCGCAGCGAAAAGGCCTTGGCGCGCTGGCCCATGGGCAGGTTTTCGCTGAGGATCGCCTTGGAACCGATGAGGAACAGCGCCGAGGCGGTTTCGGTGATGACCAGCGTGGCCGTGGTCAGGTAGAGGTTTTCGGCGAAGGTCAGCAGGACAAAACCGATGGCGCTGGAGAGCATCGCAAGAATCAGCAGCCGACGCTTTTCGAGCCGGTCGATGATGTAGCCGCCGTAGAGCGCGAGCAGCGTGGCGATGAACACCGCGATGCCCAGCAGTAAGCCGACGTCCTGCTGGTTGAGGCCCAGTTTGTTGCTCAGGAACAACGTCAGCAGCGGGCTGGTGATGGCGCGGCTGACGACGATGGTCAGCGAAACGATCATCAGGCGGCGGATAACAAGCGAGTAAGTGACCACGGTGGGGCAAATGTCCTTATTTAGTCTGTGGGGTGTTCGGCGCAAGACTGAGTCGCGGCCATCGCGAGCAAGCTCGCTCCCACAGTTGATCTGTAGTGATTACAGATTTTGTGTTCACCGAAGATCCAATGTGGGAGCGAGCTTGCTCGCGATGAGGCCGTATCAGTCAACGCGATATTCAACCAAGCCACCGATCAAGCGTGCGAATTGATTCAATCTCATCCAGTCGCCACAACTGCTCAAGCAGTTCCTCAGCCCGCTCCCGCGGCATGACTCGCCCGGCCAGACTGAAAAATTTCTCCTCCAGCGCCGCATCACTCAACGGATTCCCCGGCGCACCCAATGGCGGGTCGACACACAGGCTAGCCTGGCGACCGTCCACGGTCCGCAGGCTGACAACGGGCTCGCCATCCTCTGACAGTTGCGGGTCCACTTCAAGGTGAATGCGCGACATCCACTGCGCGATGCGCGGATCGCCACGTTGCGGGTCGTCATAGGCTTGCAGCCGGCAATGGCCATGCACCAGCCGGGCGGCGAGGGCATAGGGCAGGCTCATCTGCGCCGCCGCCAGGGTGCTGACATTCTGGCCGCCACACATGTCCTGGAGAAACCCGCACAGCGACACCTGCACGTCTTCGACCTGGCTGGCATCCACCTGCAATTGATCCAGCAACAGGCCCAAGGCGTCGATCGCCGAGTGCGTCCCGCGACACGCGGCATAAGGCTTGATCGAGCAGCGGGCGAGTTTCCATACCACGCCGAGGTCGGCGTCCAGCGCTTCGGGCACGGCGGCGTCACCGGCCAGGGTCTTGAGAAAACCGCCCCAGACATCATCGAACAACTTTGACGGCCCGGTGATGCCTTGGCGGGCAAAACGCGCCGCCAGCAATCCGCCTTCCGCGGCACGGCCCGTGTGCAGTTTCTTGCTCTGCGAACCGTCATGAATAAAGGCCCACAGACCGCCGCTGAAGCTGCCGGCAATACCCAGCGCCGATAAGGTTTGCGCGGCATCCAGGCCTAGAATCCGCGCACACGCGGCGGCGGCGCCGAACACGCCACACGTGGCGGTCGAATGCCAGCCGGCGCCGTTGTGGGCCGAATAGCTGCCGCACGCTTCGAGCACACGACGGCCGATGTCGTAGCCGATGACAACCGCCGTGATCAGCTCGCGGCCACTGACCGGCCGCTCAGACATCGACACGGCGGCCATGACCGCCGGCAGCACCACCGCGCCGGAATGGTCGCAGCCACCGGTATCGTCCAGTTCCAGGGCATGGGCGGCGACCCCGTTGAGTATCGCTGCCTGCGCGGCCCCGATTCTCAGGTCAGTGCCCCAGACCAGGGTGTTACCGGTTTCACCGGCAAATACCTCGCGGGCCAATTGCGCCACTTCGCTCTCGGCCCCGGCCAGGGTCGCGCCGAAGGTGTCGAGGATGTGCCGTTTGGCTTGCGCCACCAGCGTCGGTGGCAGGTCTTCAAATTGCGTATCGACGCAAAACCGCGCCAGTCGCTGCATGCGTTCGGTCATAGCAGGTAGTCCCGATAATGGCGCTCATACACGGATGCCGGGTGATCCTCGGCAACAGGCGCAGCTGAATCCGCCCACCATTGCGCGACCTCGCCGGCCGTGGCGATCCAGACGTCGTCGTGTTGCTGGATGCCTTGCAGCAATTCGCGCAGCACGCCAATGCGCCCTGGCGTGGCAATGATTTCCGGGTGCAGGCGCAGCACGTAGCACAGGCCGAACCGGTGAAACCCGGCAAAGTCCATTTGCAGGTTGCCCAGGGTGTGGCTGTAAGAGGCGATTCGCGATTGCGCCGGTGGCACGGCCGGGCTGAGGTTGAAGGCGAAATAGGGTTCGTCTTCCAGCTCATAGTGCAACGGCAGTTCGATCACTTCAGGGGCCGTGGGGTGCGCGAAGGGCAAATCATCGCCACGCCACGACGACGACCAGCGAATGCCTTGATCCCTCAGCGCTTCAATAAAGCCCGGCGCGCCGTTGCCGGCCGGGATGCGAAAGCCTGTGGGGCGTACGCCGGTCAGTGCTTGCAAGGCGTCGCAACCCTTGGCGATTTCGGCGCTTTGCTCGGCGAGGCTCAGCGTGTCGTAGTTCTGGTGGCGATAGCCCGCGCAGGCAATCTCATGTCCGCCGGCTTGAATGGACTGAAGGTGCTGTGGATTTTCCTCGGCGACGATGCCGGGAATGCACCAGCTGCTGCGCACCCCGAGTTCTGCGAACAGATCGAGCAAACGCTCGACTCCGCGTTGGGTGCCGTAACGCCAGACCGACAGCGTCTTGTCGCGCCCGGCGACTTCCGGCGCCTGGGTCAGAATGCCGTGAATGTCGTTGTAATCGACGGTCAGGACCACGGCGCAGCGGTAGCCTTTGGGCCAGACAGCGGAATCAGTCATGGTGATGCTCCTTCAGCCACCACTGGGCGACATCGCGGCAGGTGGCGAACCACACGTCATCGCGCTGGCGCATGTGTTCGAAGAGTTTTTCCAGCAGCAGGATGCGCCCCGGCTTGCCGGTGATCTTGGGGTGGAACAGGGTGGTCAGGCACAGCCCTTCATTCATCGCGCCGTCGTACTCGCGGCACCAGTTGTCCAGGGTCAGCGCGTAGCTGGCGGTGCGGTCCAGGCCCGAAGGGAAGTCCGGTGCGCGGGTGTAGGCGAGGGAGGCGTAGTCGTCCATTTCCCAGCGGCCGGGGATTTCCACCAGCGGTGTGTCGAAGCCCGGGACGTTGACCAGATACGGCCGGTCGTCGCCGCGCATGCTGCTTGAATAGGTCACGCCGGCTTCCACCAGCATGGCCGGAGTTTCTGCCCGCCAATCGCCGGATGGCGTGCGAAAGCCTTCGGCGCGGATGTTCAGGTGCTTCCAGAACACGTCGCGGGACAGCTTCATCACGTCCTTTTGCTGTTCCAGCGTCAGGGCGTAAAAGGATTCGTGTTTGTAGCCGTGATACGCCACCTCATGCCCGCGCTCGACTATCGCCTGGCATTGTTTCGGCCAGTTCTCCACGACCCAGGCCGGGACGAAAAACGTCGTCGGAATTCGGAACTCGTCGAGCAGATCAAGCAGGCGCGGCAACGCCCGATAGGGGCCGTAACCGCCGAAGCCGAAATACTCGGGCTTGCGCCAGATCGAGCCATTGAGCATGGCATCGCCGGTGGGGCCGTCGAGGTCAAAGGCCAGGGCGAGGCAGGCTTTTTGCTGGTCGGGCCAGGTGAGTTGTGGCGAGGAGGACATAAGTGGTGCTCCAACTTATTTATAAGTAGACGCCGAACCCTGTGGGAGCGAGCTTGCTCGCGATAGCGAAGTGTCATCCAACATCAATATTGACTGGCATGGCCTCATCGCGAGCAAGCTCGCTCCCACAGGTACTGCATTCATCCCTTGCAGGTTTATTTACCGGCGTTAACCGTTACAGTCTTGATCGCGCCCAGTTCCAGGTCCCATTTCTTCAGGATGGTCTGGTACGTGCCGTCGTCGATCATGCTTTGCAGCGCGACCTTCACGGCTTCACTCAACTCAGGCTTTTTCTTGCTCACGCCAAGGCCGGTGAACTGCTGCGAGATCGGCAGGCCAACGGTTTTGTACATGTCCTTTTCCTGGGTCTTGAGGTACGGCAGGGTTTCGCTGCCCTGCATCGCGGCATCGATACGGCTCTGACGCAGTTGTGCGCGGGCATCGGCCGAACCTTCGGTACCGATCACGTTGATCGCAGGCTTGCCGGCGGCTTCGCAGTTGGCCTTGCTCCACTCGGCGATTTCCGCCGGGAAGGTGGTGCGGCGGCTGGTGCCGACTTTCTTGCCGCACAGGTCAGTGATCTCGTTGAAGTCCTTGTTCTTTTGCAGGGTGTAGAACTGTGGACCGCTGGTGAAGTAGTCGACGAAGGTCACGCTGGCCTGCCGCTCGGCGGTGTCGGTCATGCCCGATAGCACCATGTCCACGCGGTCGGTGGTCAGCGCATTGATCATTTGCTCGAAGCCGGTTTCCTGCCATTTGATCTTCACGCCCAGACGCTCGGCCAGGGCATTGCCCAGGTCATAGTCGAGGCCGGTGAGGGTGTTGGTGGCCGGGTCCTTGAAGTCCATTGGCGGGTAGTTCGGCATGATCGCGACGACGATCTCGCCCTTGGCCTTGATGCTGGCCGGCAATTCGGCGGCAAAGGTGAAGCTGGAAGCCATCAGGCCTGCGAGTACTGCGGGGATAACGAAGTTCTTCATGGTCGTTCTCTTATGAGTGTTTTTACGCCAGCCGGCGCTTAGGTTCGAACGGCAGAAATGAAGCTTTGGGTGCGTGGGTTTTGCGGACTTATTAGTATTTCTTCGGGGCTTCCAGCCTCCACGATCTGTCCGCCGTCCATGAACACCATGCGGTTGCCACCCTCACGGTCGAAGCCCAGTTCATGGGTGACGACGATCATGGTCATGCCGGTTTGCGCGAGGTCGCGCATCACCGACAGCACCTCACCGACCAGTTCCTGGTCGAGTGCCGAAGTGGGTTCATCGAACAGCATCAGCGTGGGCCGCATGGCCAGTGCACGGGCAATGGCGACACGTTGTTGGGGACCACCCGAGAGTTCGATCGGGTAGCTGTTGCGCTTGTCGGCCAGGCCGACGCGAGCGAGCAGTTCCAAGGCTTCTTCGTGCGCCTCTTTGGGCGAACGCTTGAGCACCTGGCATGGCCCTTCGATGATGTTTTGCAGCACGGTCATGTGCGGAAACAGGTTGAAACGCTGGAACACCATGCCGGTGGCCAGGCGTTGACGGGCGATCTGCGACTCGTTGAGTTCGTGCAGCTTGTTGCCGACGATGCGGTAACCCACCAGTTCGCCATCGACCCAGAGGCCGCCCTTGTCGATTTTTTCCAGCTGGTTGATGCAGCGCAGCAAAGTGCTTTTGCCGGAGCCGGACGGGCCGATGATGCACAGCACTTCGCCTTGCTCGACTTCGATGTTGACGTCCTTGAGCGCGTGGAAATGGTCGTAGTACTTGTTCAGGCTCACGACCTCGACGATGCTTCTCTTGTGGGGATCCTGAAGAACGCTTACCGGCGCCGCGAGCGACACGCCGCTCCAGACGG
>Ga0157371_10000291_pt1 | contig 67813 bp, 62 predicted proteins | sample C45metaG_FD_113462 | JGI IMG/M metagenome (GOLD analysis project Ga0157371, IMG submission 113462) | Corn rhizosphere microbial communities from Kellogg Biological Station, Michigan, USA - C4-5 metaG | ecosystem: Host-associated > Plants > Roots > Rhizosphere > Soil | place: USA: Michigan...
CTTCAAATCCCTCCTGCGCTTCCCAAACTCTCATTCGGGGTTGCAAAGATAATTTATTTTTCTCTTCCGGCAAACTTTTTGGAACCTTTTTTGATCCGTCTCTAAAAACATCTCAAATCTCTTTCCATCCTCTCTGCCGTACTCCTGCGCTGCCAAGTCTTTCGTTTTGGTTCTGCAAATATAGGGCGGAAAAAGCTCTAGTTGCAAATGGAATTAACAATCTGTTTACAATTGTGTAAAACATGGTTAATTAACCAACTGTAAAACAGAACAGTAATTAGCCATTAAAAGTTATCCACATTATGATTTAATCGTCAATATGAATTGGATATGTAAATTCGACAGCCTTTGCAGCAGGGATAGTAGCGGTTATCCTTTTGCTTTTTTCCTCGATCTATAGGCTATAGCTTCAATTTTGTTGGAGGTTCTTTGTATATATAAATGTAAAAATTTATCACAAAAAAGCAAAAGATATTAGCGGATAGCCCGGTGACAAAAAATAGCTGAGGGTTAGCTTTGGCTTTTTGGCAGCTGCCCCAGAGTTATTACTATCAATTGACTTTTGAAAAATCGAGTTAACTGTAAAAGGAAATTTGGAAATCATTTGAAGAAATGTGGAATGCATATTTCAATGGTGATATCCTGTATGGAATTCTGAAATCTTTGAAATGTCAGAGGGTTTTGAGAAATAGTTTAGGCTCGATTGTGGAATTTTTCATACCTATTATATATATAGTATGAAAGTGATAATCCGAAGGTATCTGCGACGGCATCTAAAACTTCCAACGAACGGCCGAGCTTCATCGTGTCCTGCAAAATCTCGGTAAGCAATGCGTAGGAAACAAGAATCAGGAAATAGTAAAGTAAAGATGTTTTGGGAAAACGGACTCTGAATAGAAATCCCAAAAGGAAAAATATGCTGAAATGTATCAGCTTATCCAAATGTGGAAACATAAAGGTATATTCTTTATTTTCCAGACCTGGACGCAAAAGCATATAAGTAAGAAATGCCCAATAAATGGGCAATGTAATCTTACTGTATTTTGTTATGAGATTATCCAACAACTTCTTGGTATTCTTCTGCGGATAATAATTTTGACAATTCTGAGGCGTCGGAAATTTTCAGTTTGATGATCCAACCTTTTCCATAAGGATCAGTGTTCAATAATTCCGGTTGATCTTCCAGGTCTGCATTAACTTCTAAAACTGTACCTGCAACGGGTAGATAAAGGTCTGAAACGGTTTTTACTGCTTCTACACTTCCGAATACGTCGCCTTCGTTTAGATCGTCATCCACGGTATCAACATCTACGAATACGATATCTCCCAATTCTCCCTGGGCATAATCTGTAATTCCGATTGTTGCTGTATCGCCTTCCACTCTGATCCACTCGTGGTCTTTGGTGTACTTTAGTTCTGCTGGTGTGTTCATTTTCTTAGATTAGGTTTTGGCAAATTTAATTATATAATTAGGATATAACAATAGAATAAAAATAAATTACAAAAAAAAGAGTAAACCAATTGGCATACTCTTTTTCTATTAATTGCTAGTTCCTCCGAATGTCATCGTGGCTGTGATACCAGCTCTGATTGTGGACAGCGGGAAGGCTGTTGAAATCTTATATTTGGTCATCATCTGATCGTAGAAAAACTTCAAGTTCAGGTTTTGTGACATATTATAATCTGCGGATAACTTGAGACTGAAAATCTTTTGACCTCCTGTCACCTGAGAATCATCAATCAAGATATTGGTAATCGTTGTTTTGCTGTCTCTCATTGATAAATCTGCTCTCATATTAAGATCACTTTTGATATCTCTGCCTTTTCCTTTATAATTAATTCTAATTTTCAGATCTTTTAAGATATATCCATAACCTACTACGAATTCATTCCCTAATTCCTCCGTCAAAGTTGTATTAACCAATCCTAATAAATAGGTTCTGTCTCTGTTGTAGTTAAAACGGAACTGCATATTATTTCTCATCGTTACATCAAACCCAACAAGCGGCGAGAATGATTCTACATATCCCACTTGTGTGAAAGTGTAAGGATTGTATCGGTTACCATTGGAATCATAGGCTGTGCTCGGATCTCTCAAATCTCTGTCAAAATAATCTACACTTGCCTGAACGCCTGCCATTGTAAATGTGGAAACGTAAGAATGTAAAATATCAAACTTAGAGAACTGACTATTGATAATCGGTAAGTTTCTCAATCCTGAATATACCAGTTTCCAGTTTGGCAATGGAACGCCGGCTTTGGTTGGATTGTTCAATTTCTTCGGCGATTTCCCTTCGATTGCAGCTTTGAAGGCTGGAATCAAAACGTAGGAATTGCTTCTGGAGTAACCCGCCGTGTAACCTTCGATATCTCTAACGCCTTCATACTGTTGAGAAATGGCTAAAGCATTGTCTTTTATAGATTGATAAAGAGCCGCTCCATCTTTAAATGATGTATTGAACGACCAGGATGTATTGGAATACGTAATCAACTCGGTTCCGAAAGCATCTCTATAACCACGGTAATTTTCCAAATCTCTAACCACATTATAGCCACCCTGAACATAATTTCTACTGTAGTTTTGCAACACATTGAAATCAATTCTAAGATCATTCGCCGGCATCACTTGTAAATCTGCAGTGAATGTTCTGTTGTTCAATTCGGAATAAGCATCGTTCATCAGTGAAGAATTGGAAACCCATCCGTTTTCTATTACTGTTCTTCTGATATCTGCCTGAGATCCCAATAAGAATCCGATAGTCGGACCGCCAAGCGTCTGTCCGTAACCATAGAAATTTGGTGCGGATAACAATCCTGGTAATACGATACCATTATTTTCATTGTAATTTACATTCAACTGTTTGAATGAAGTCAATGCATAAGCTACAGCCTGAAGTGGCTTCAATTTATTCTTGAATTTATAATTCTTGAATTTGAATCTGCTGTTTTTCTTGGTGAATGCCGTGTTGTAAACATTTCCAAGAGAATCGATCTCCTGACGGCGCTTCTGCATCGTCTCATTGATTTTTCTGAAATAATTGAACTTACTCAAAAACTTCGGAACATCCATAGTAGATGTCGCTACAATCGCATTGGTATTTTGAGAGATGTTACCCAGGTTTTCTTCTTTACCTTCAAAAATTACATTTCTAACAGCTGTAGATCTCGCGCTCCAATTGTACTGGAACTGATAACTCAATTCTGCATTGATGAAATCCAAATATGGCAAATATTCAAACGGTAATCTATAGTTCAACTGTGCTCTATGGTTATACAAAACAGGTCGGCCAGCTCTGAAAGGATTACTGAAAATTGAACGGTTGTTCATAGAATTGACGTCCATCTGATCATTCAATGTCTTAGTTTCTGAATTGATTTCCAATTTCAGAGATTTTGTGAAATTAAATCCTAAACTATACTGCCATCCGAAGAAGAAGTTTCTGTTTCTGATGGTTTCGAAATCCTGAGTGCCTGTTCCAGAAAGTAAAGCATCTACATTTCTATATTCCAGCTCATTGTAATTTCTATCCAAAATTGTTCTGAAAGATAGTCTTGTCGGAACCGGATTGAAATTGAATTCTTTGATCCATCTCAAATATTTGTAGGACTTCGCCGTATCGCTTACCATTTTGTTGAATGGCTTCAAAACATACGGTTTGAAAGTATAATTGTACTCAACATAACCATTCAGATATTGTCTGTAGTTACGTTTTGTGTAAACATCGCGGTAGAAATCATCGTTATAAATAGCCGTAACATTCAAGTTTTCTACATCGTAGAATTTGGCTTTTTTATCAGGATTCATTCTCTCTTTTCTCATATTCACAACGCCGATACTTCTTTGCTGGGTGTATGTGCTTACTACTTTTTTCAGTTCCGCTTGGTTTGGAGCTTTACTCAATTCGATATCATTATCCAGAGGATTGTACTTAGGATTGGTCATTGTCTGCGTGTAAGAATAGTTCACAGGAATTTTCATTCCGGACTTTTCTGGCAGAAACTTATCTACGTTGACAGTTGTATTGATACTGAAAGCAGAATTTTCGTCCTGCGATCTTTCCGACGGTTTTTGATCAATCGCTCCAAATCCGATAGAGGCGTACGAAGCATTGGCATTTACCATTGCAAAATCTCCAAGGTTGAAGTTCAGACTGGCATTTCCAGCATAACCACCTTTATTCTCAATTTCGGATAAACGGATTTCATTAACCCAAAGAACTAATGTTTTACCTGGCGCAGAATTATCATTATTCCTAACACCAATCATCATCGTCGTTATATTTCCAATACTTGGACGCCCTTTGACATAGATTTTTTTATCCTTATCCTTCTCACTAAATTCTGTGAAATCATATCGATCAGTAATCTTTGTTGTTGAGCCTTGGACTCTCATTAACTCATCTCTTTTCAATTTAGCATTGACAAAATTTTCAACTTCCAAATCTACCGTATTTGAATCTGGCCAAATATCTAATGGTGATGTTGCATTACTAGCTGTATAATTTAAGGAAGCTTCATATTCATAGTAGTTATCAGTATTATCACTACCAAAACGGATAAAGAATTTGGCATCCGGATCATACTTAAGCGATGTATTGATAAGATTTTCTGCGTGTACAAACAAAGCCAGTTTTTTGTAACGACGCATATCCAAACTTGTGTTTTTGAAAACTCCTCTAGATTCTCCTTTTAGATTTTCTACTTTCATGTACAAAGAAGATTCGTTCTGCCTTTGTGCTCCCGAATTTCCACTCAAGACCTGTCTGTCAATTCCTGGAGGCAGAACATAAGGCGGCGTTCCTAGTGAATTTTCTTCCAAGTTAACACTTCCAACATTGAAATTAGAATTCAAATTGACGTCCGCACTAGGTGCGCCTTCAGTTTGGGAATCCACTGTAACGCTGGAAATCTTGTTGGTGTATTTTCTCCAGTCTGATCTTACTAAGTCGAATGATCCGAATCTTAATGTTGAAGTCTGATCAAAACCTTTCATTAGTAATCTGGCGAATCTTACGTTATTCAATACAGATGTATCAGATCCGTCAACAAAAGGATTGGCGTTTCCTGCTCCTGCTCCATCGTAATTGGCAACAGGAATTCTGTATAAGAACCATTTTACTTTCCCGGCTTGTCCGTTTTCAAATTTGACATCCACTTCTTTGATATCAACAATTTTACTATCAGGCGTGCCCATTGTCATCGCCGCTGTAGAAAGATCGATGGTATATTGGTTATAATTTTCTGTTTGGTCGAGGTTATAATCTCTGTTGATATCTTCAGCATCCGGCGTTTGTGTTGCTACTTCCAATGTATTGGCTGCAGAGTTACCTTCAGGCCCACGGAAATATTTGTAACGCTCCGTCAAAGAAGATGCTAAATCTCCTTGGAATTGATTTGATAAATAAAATACGAAGTTATCAGAAGCAGGATCCAGCTCATTGGTTACAGGATTTACAAAATCCACCCCGAATTTCGCTTGCTCCTGTGCTCCGTTTAATCCATCATAACCTAAATCCTGCTGCGATCTTTCCTCACCTTCAGATGAGAAAGCATAAAGAATCGGAACTTGTTTTGGCTGAGTTCCCCAGTTAGAAGTTGTTGTGTTAGACGGTACACTTCCAGTTGGCAATCCATTTTCATATTGTAATCTGCCATCTTTCAGAACATCCTCGGACACGTTTCCTAGCTGTAGTAATAATTTTGGATCGCTACCAAGATTATTTCCATCAGCACGCGGGTCCATTAACCAAAATTCTACATAATCGATATTAGAGGTTACAAAGTTGGTTACGGAGATTGGTCTCATCAATCCACCCCATCTTTGTGAAGTCAATTCCTGATTTTGGTTGAAGTTATAAGGACCTCTTTCTTCCGGATAATAGGTAATATCAAATGTATTCAGAAGGGTTTGTTCTCCCGCAACGTAATCTCTGTTGTTATAAATCTCGCGCATCTGAACTCGTCTTGATGCATGATTGGAAAGTCTTTGTGCATTGATTCCGTTTGGTGCAGCACCGCCAACACCATAAAATCTAGGATCAATGGTGTACCAGGATAATAACCCTCTACCATAACCGCTTTTTGTGTCGTCATTGTTGACGGTCATTGGGAACAACACGTCATTTCGGTTTTTTTCCGGGCGAGAGGCCAAACTCCACATCGCTGGTTCCTTCAGAGAAATCTTGGAAGTGGTTTGTTCAAAATCATCAATATAAGATTGGTCATTGATTCCTTTACTTTGACCAGGAATCAAATATGCGCCTTCTGCTTTGAAGTTCAAGTTAGACGGTGCTTCTGTATTGATGAACGGAATTTTATCCGTGAGTCTCGTCAAAAACGGCAACTCATTATTATACATCATATTGAAGCCAACCATTGTATTGCTCACGGCTTCCTGACCATAATTTACTTTTTGAGTTAAAGGTCTTTCGGTATAATTGACTGCAGTTGCACCAACTGTCAAATGCTCATTGAATTTTCTTTCTAAATTTAATCCCCAGAAACTTTTTCTCTGCGTATTAAAAGTCAATTGATTTTCTAATGAGATATTGATGGCTTGGCCAGATTGTTTTATCGTTTCATTGATAATATTAACTGATCCCAGCATATAATCCACGGTATAATCGACACCTTCTACAAGCTGAGCACCATTGGCAGTAACTTTCACCGAACCTTGCGGAACGTTGATCGCACCAAGAGAAATCCCTTGTCCCTGAGCTCCTTTGTAACGACCTTCTATGGTGTAACGCAGTGCAAGATTACTCTGTTTTGCAGTTTCTTTTAATTTGGTATATAGATCGCTATAAACGTAATCTTTGGTATTATTGCTTTGTAAGATTTTGGTCAGATAGCTACCAAATGGCTGAACTTTGGTAAAGATAACTTTTCCGTTTTCCGGTTCTACAGTGATGCCACTTACAAAATCGAAAATACCGTCACCAAATCTTCCCTGGCTGTCTCTTTGTAAATCATTATTGACATTCAGTCTATCCCAATTGAAGACTCTCAGTAGATTTTCTTTATCAAATTTGGTGAAATCACCATCAGCGTTATTGTTATAAGTTGCACCAGCCAAATAATTTACTTTACCTCCGGAAGCCGGATCTTTGTAGAAAACATTTAACAAGAAATCTTTTGGCTGAAGCTGATTGGAATTAAGAGAATAAATATTCTTCATCATCAATTCCCACATTGGTGAAGCTGGTCTTACAGCAACATTCGACTTCAAAAGTTTTGTGATTAAGACTGCATTTTCTTCTGAAAACTCTCCGACTTTATAAACCTGGCTGGATCCATTAACTGTATATGAAAAAGAGGCTGCCAAAAACTGATTATCATTCAGCCTTTGATTCAACGAAATATAACCTAATTGTGTATTGTATTTATATTCGGAAGCGTTTAGTTTTCTGGCTTTTACGTTATTCATGAAATGCTCTCCTGACACAAATGGTTCAGGTGTTCCATTGGCATTTGGAAAAGATCTGTTATTCAAGATATTGTAAGATTGGACAACATCTCTTGTAGTTCCTAGAGCAGAAGCAATCTGAGGATAAAGATTATTATTGGCATTATTTGGCGTCACACCTTGTCCGTCTCCCAAATCTCTAATTCCTACAATTGGTTTTTGAGATTCGATATTAGCGCCACCTTGATCCAGAACCCAAACTTCAATTCTTGTAATATTAATTCTGGAATTGATTAACGGATAATTTTCTAAGGATTGATCATAATTTTCTCTGAAATAATGACCTAAAAAGTAGTGCTGGTTATCTTCATAGTCGTAAGCATTCACTTTGAAAGTGCTCATCGTTCCTCCTCCTTGCGCAACAATCGTTTTGGCTTCACCCTGTTGTTGTGAAAACACCAAAGTTCCGGTTGTTTTACCCAACTGGAATTCTGTTTTAAGACCAAACAATGACTGTGAACCTCGGATCAAACTGGTAGAAAGCGGCATACTGATATTACCAACTTCTACTCTTTTGATGATTTTATCTTCCGGATCCTGTCCTTTCTCATTAAGACCTTTATTCATAAGGTCTTTCCACGAACCTTTCGCCTGCCAAACCATATTCATTCGGTTTTCGAAGGCAAATCCACTTTGGGTATCGTAGTTGGCTTTTAACTGAAGATTTTCCCCAACTTTTCCTGTAATTCCCAGCTGAATTCTCTGCTGAATATTAATCGCAAAACTGGTTCTGTTTTGAGGAAGAATCAATGGATTATCGATTTTCTGATACAATCCACCCAGATCAAACGAGGCAAAACCTTGAGGAATTAACTCGATTTTATTACTGCCGAAAATATTTTCGAACATTTTATTTTTGATGGTAATCGCAGGAATCAAGCCCTTTTTCTTGGCATCTGCCTGATCTTTTCTTTTAGAAAGATCATTTAATAACGACTTTTCTTCATAATAGGTACGAAGATTGTTTTCCATAACATAACTCTTGTATTCTTCGAAAGTCATCGCAATCGGAGCGCCTACAACAGAATTACCAATTTTTGGATACAAATAGTACATTCCTGTTTTGATATCATAGAATGCATCATAACGGATTGGATCGCCCAAACTAAAATCTTTTCTGCCCGTCACCAAAGTGTCGGAAGGTTTTTCTTGCGCCGATATTTTTGTAAAACCTACAAAAAATAAAAAAAGGAGGGTTAATTTATAAAGGTAAATATTTTTCTTCACTTATATTTTTTTAAGAAACAGATGACAAATTGCCATCAATTGTTAAATATTTTTTAAAATTTCTTTCACTAATTCTTCTACAGAAGCGTCCGGATTTTGCCTCAAAATTCTATCAGCAATCTTTTCACTTACTTTCTTCGAAATCCCTAAAACTTCTAAAGCAGATAACGCTTCATTTTTGTTTTTATTGTTTGCCAAAAGAGAAAGTTTTTCCTCGGAATGTCCGAAGTTACCGACTTTATCCCGCAAATCTATGATGATTCTTTCCGCCGTTTTTACGCCTATTCCTTTCACTTTTTGGATCAGTCCGCTGTTACCGGAAAGTATCGCATTTGCAGCTTCGGACAAGCTAAGCGAAGATAGTAATATTAATGCAGAAACAGGTCCTACACCATTAACACTTATTAACAGGTTGAACATCTCTTTTTCTTCTTTGGAAAAGAAACCAAAAAGCAGATGCGCATCTTCACGGATAATCTGTTGAATGTACAATAAAACGTCAGCATTTTGTTTCAGGTTTTGGGATGTTTGAAGACTGATGCCAATATAGTATCCTATACCATTAACATCAATCACCACAAATGTCGGCGTTAACTCCTGAACCACTCCTTTTAGCGAATATATCATTGAATTAATAAAAAATTAGGGTTTTGCGAAGATATAAATTAACTTAAAAAGAAAAGCCATTTTAAAACGTTAAAATGGCTTTTCAATACTCTTTCTTCGATTTTCTTATATCATTTTTATCAACTTCGGGAAGTTTTAGAACAATTCGTAAGTCTTATAATTAATTTGCATCAAATTTTTCAATATGTATTCTCAATTCATTATAAATCTTCTCCGCTTCTTTGTCACCTTCTTTGGCAAGTTTTTTTACATTCTCATAAAAAGCCAGGGATTGCCTATGTAGACTTTCTCCCAAAATCAACTTCATATCACTAAAGGTTTCTGACAATAGCTTTAACTTCGTTTGGAGACTTGAGAGCAATTCTAAATCTGTGGAAGTCTTTTCTGGTTTATTTTTCAATGTTTCTACAAATTCAGAAATAACATTTAAGCTTTCTTTTATTTGTTGATGAACTTCTGGAGGCATACTCCTGATTGCTTCGAGATTTTTTTCAAATTTCTCTTCAAACTCTTTTGTAAACTTGTCATCAAAATTCATATTCGTGTTTTTTTAGAATACCAATTTAGAAATTTTATTACATACTCAAATAAAAAAAAGAGCCATCCTGATAATCAGAATGACTCTTTTAAAAATTATATTGAAATTAATCTATTTCTTATCTTTCGTCTGCGCATCCAAAACTGCAATCGTTGCAAGATTCACAATCTCATCTACGCTGGAACGCATTTGCAAAACGTGAACCGGCTGGTCCAATCCCATCAAAATTGGGCCGATGGTTTGAGCCGCTTTCATTCCTCTGATAATTTTGTAGGATAGATTGGCACTTTCAAGATTTGGGAAAACCAGAACATTCGCTGGATTGGTTCCTAATTTGGAGAACGGATAATCTGCCAAATGGTCGGCATTCAAAGCAAAATCCGGCTGAATCTCTCCATCCACCACCATTTTCGGATATTTCTGATGAAGAATTTTTACCGCTTTCGCTACTTTCTTGGAAGAATCTGCTTTTGCGGAGAAATTCTCATAACCCAACATTGCAATTCTTGGGTCAATCGCAAAAGATTTAACAGTGATTTCCGCCATTTTTGCGATATCAACCAAATCTTCAGCAGAAGGATTTTTGTTGATAGAAGTATCTGTGAAGAACAATGGTTTTTTCTCTGTCAGAATCATCATCATCGCAGCCACTTTGTTCACGCCCGCTTTTTTAGGAACAATTTCCAAGATTGGCTTTAAAACTGAAGCATAACTTTTGGAGAAACCGACAATCAAGGCATCGGTGTCGCCGTGTTCCAGCATCAATGGTCCGAAATAATCACGCTGTCTGACGTATCTTTTCGCTTTATACTCGTTGATTCCTTTTCTGTTGCGTTTGTCCCAAAGTGTTTTTCTGTACTTTTTGCGGGTTTCTTTATTTTCGTCATCATTCGGGTCGATGATTGGAATATCCAGAGTGATTCCAAATTCTTCCATTCTCTCTTTGATTAGTCTTTTGCTCCCCAACAAACTTGGATAAGCGATGCCTTCTTCCTGTAGAATCTGTGCGGCTTTCAAGATATTATATTCTTCACCGTTGCCAAGCGTTACTCTTTTCGGGTTTGCTTTTGCGCGGTTTTGCATCATTCTAACCAACTTTTCATCTCTTCCCATTCTGTCGAGAAGTTGATTTTCGTAAGCTTCGAAATCCTCAATTGGTTTCGCGGCAATCCCGCTTTCCATAGCTGCTTTTGCAACAGCTATAGAAACCTTTGTAATCAATCTATTATCGAATGGTTTCGGGATGAAGTATTCTTTCCCGAAAGTCATATTGGTTACGTTGTAAGCCAGTTTTACCATTTCCGGAACGGGTTCTTTAGCAATTTCTGCCAAGGCGTGAACGGCGGCTAACTTCATCGCTTCATTGATTCCAGTTGCCTGAACATCCAACGCACCTCTGAATATATAAGGGAAACCAAGAACATTATTCACCTGATTCGGATAATCGCTTCTTCCCGTTGCCATCATCACATCTGGTCTCGTTGCTAAAGCCAAATCATAGCTGATTTCCGGGTCCGGATTGGCCAAAGCGAAAACGATTGGATTTTCTGTCATAGAAAGCAACATTTCAGCAGACATCACATTTCCTTTTGACAAACCGATGAAAACGTCAGAACCTTTGATGGCATCTTCCAAAGTATCAATATCCGTTTGGGCGATGAAATCTAATTTCTCAGGCGTTAGATTTTCTCTTCTTTGATTGATGACACCTTTACTGTCACACATCAAAATATTTTTTGGATTAAGGCCAAGCGAAATGTACAATTTAGCACAAGCAACCGCCGCTGCTCCAGCACCATTGATAACCATTTTCACTTCGTCGATTTTCTTTCCGGCAATTTCCAAAGCATTAATCAAAGCCGCTGCAGATATAATTGCTGTTCCGTGCTGGTCATCGTGCATCAAAGGAATATTCAATTCCTCTTTCAATCTTTGTTCAATGTAAAAAGCTTCGGGCGCTTTGATATCTTCCAAGTTAATTCCTCCGAAAGTTGGCGCAATGGCTTTTACTGTTTCGATAAATTTATCCGGGTCTTTTTCGTTGATTTCAATATCAAAAACATTGATTCCTGCGAAAATCTTGAAAAGCAAACCTTTCCCCTCCATCACTGGTTTTGAAGCTTCGGGACCGATGTCGCCCAAACCTAAAACTGCCGTTCAATTGGAAATCACGGCAACCAAATTTCCTTTGGAAGTATATTCGTAAACGCTTTGCGGGTCATCGTGAATCGCCATACAAGGCACAGCAACGCCCGGCGAATAAGCCAAAGACAAATCTCTCTGCGAAGAATGCGGTTTGGAAGGTATCACCTCGATTTTACCTTTCGGTTCCATGCGGTGGTAATCTAAAGCGGCTTTATCAAAAGCGTTTTGGTCTCTTGAATTTTTTGACATTTTTAATTTCTTTTGCGTACACCTTGATATATAAATGTACTGGTTTTTATTTAATAAACCTCATAGTTTTGAACATCTATGAGGTTTATTCTTTTTGAAAATACGAGAATTAACTCCAATATTAGTGCAAAGTTAAAGCTTTGGAATGATATAGTCACGATGATAATTCACCAGACTTTCTATCGGACGCTGAACAACCGTCCCAATTTTGAAGTGAAAATCCGATGCTGCCGCTCTTAAAGAATCCTCAAAAAAATAGGCAATTGAACCGATAAAATTGATTTCGCTTTCACGGCATTCTTCATACGGCATCACCTGAAACTCAAGGAAGTTCTTAAGTTCTTTGTAAATAAAATTCTGAAAATACGGATGCGTTTTTCGGTCTACAATGAACCTTGTAAAATCTGCCATATAAGCGTTCGCTCTCGGATTGTGATACATATTTTTGAGCAAATCATCAATATTCAACTGATAAATCTCAGTAAATTGCTGATGCAAATCCGGCGGTAACTTCTTCATAAAATAGTGACGTACCAATTGCTTTCCAAGTGCACTTCCGCTACCTTCATCACCAATCAGAAATCCTAAAGATGGCAATTCAGTTTTGACATTTTCGCCATCGAAATAGCAAGCATTGGAACCTGTCCCGAGAATGCAGACAATAGCCGGAACGCCTCTGTAAGCCGCATAAGCAGCCGCCAAAAGGTCTTCTTTCACTCGGATTTGAGCATTATTGAAAACCCTTTGAATCTCTCTTTCGACAATCAGTTTGTTTTCGGGAGTACCGCAACCGGAGCCGTAGAAAAAGATGTTTTCCAGATAGTCTTTGAATTTGGTAAGTGCTTGATTTTTTTCTATTTCGATTGTAATCAGTTCTGGTTTTATGATATTCGGATTGAATCCAACGGTTTCCGTTTTCAGAACTTCTGTACCGTCGTTTTCCAGAATAACCCAATCGCATTTGGTAGAACCGCCGTCCACAATGGCAATCATATAATATATTATTTAGAATGCTAAAATAATATTTTTTCGGGTAGAAATGGTGAGAATTTGTTATTGATTGTCTTCCACAAGCCAATCCTGAATCTCATCTTCTAGATAAGAAGTCTGCAGTTTGATGGCATTGATAAAATCATCAGGGATACTTTCTGTAGAATCGCTGCTTTCGAGATTCCAAAGTTCATCGGACATCAGTTCATATTCTGAATAGATTCTTTTGAAGCGTGAGTTGCTTTTTTCCAGTTCCTCAATCTTGTCTTGCTGAGGCAGAAATTTTCTGTAAGGTCTGCTAGAATTTTTCATTTTTTAATACTTATTTCTTGATTGTGGTGACTTGACAAGAGATGAAAAAATTTCCCGACCAAAAACATAGTCAGGATTTGAATATATCATCGATTGATATTAAAGTTTTCACAATTTATTAACTAAATAATAATTAATCTTTCAGATAAATCACTAAAAACCTTAACACTTAATAAAAGTAAAAATATTTCTGAGACAAAAAAATTATTTAACTATTATTTTAAAACATTTAACAAATCATATACATTTGCAAAAGCAATGAAACAATTAATTCTCCGTCATAAGCAAGTTCTGCTCTTCATTATCGCTGGTGGTCTCAGTGCGATTGTAGAAATCGGCACCTTCAAAATGCTAAGTGTTTATCTTCCAAAAGTCTTCTCGTGGGAATATAATCTGTCCGGAATTAAATATCCGTTTAGTAATATCCTGTCCACAAGCTGCGGAATCATCACAAATTATTTTCTGAGCATCTGGTTTGTGTTTGAAAGAGGGAAACATTCTAAGAAAAGGGAGTTCGCTTATTTCATTTCGGTTTCTGTAGTTTCTACGTTTATCAGTTTGTTTTTGTTTCAGATTCTGTATCATTTTGTTTTCAAAGACGCCATCGATTTGGGAATTTATGTGCTTTCTCAAGAGATGATGAGCAAGATTGCATCTATCCTTATTGTGTCTCTTCTCAATTATTCTATAAAGAAAAAAGTGATTTTTAACGGATAAAAAAGCTATTTTTGATTTGAGTTAAATTTTAAGAAAGATTAATGAGAACAATTCTGGTCTATGCGTGGCGATTTTGGATGGTGATTTTGGGAACCGTTCTTACATTAATCTTTTTCCTTCCTGTTTATATTTTATCTTTCCGAAAAGAACATTACAAATACTGTTACTTTTTCATCCGCATCTGGGCCATCGGAATGTTCTATGGAATGGGTTTCCGCTACAAAAAGATTCTCAAAACGACGAAAAAAATCCAAAAAAACCAGCCTTACGTTATCATCTCCAACCACACTTCTATTATGGATGTGATGCTGCCTTGTATTCTTTTCCCAAATCATCCGCTTTGTTATGTCGGAAAAAAGGAAATTGAGAGAATCCCCATTTTTGGGACGGTTTACAAAAGAGTATGTGTGATGGTTGACAGAAAAAGCGCCAGAAGCCGCGCCGATGTTTACCGAAGATGTGCCGAAAGAATGCAGGACGGACAGAGTGTTGTGATTTTCCCTGAAGGCGGCGTTCCCGATGATACCAATGTGATTCTTGACCAATTCAAAGATGGTGCTTTCATTTTGGCAACCAAACACCAATTCCCTATTGCGGTTTTCACTTTCCGAGGTTTGAAGGAAATGTTCCCCTTTGATAATAAAAAAGGTTATCCCGGAGTAGTGAAAGTTTTCTTCAATGATATCCTGACACCAGATGCGACACAAAAAGAATTAAAAGAAAAAGCATTTGAAGAAATCCAATTGTCTCTAATTGAGGAATTAAAATAAATATTCTACTAATAAGACTTTTTACTTACATTTGTTCTTATATATTAACCAAAAATTAACAATTAAATAAAATAATGGAAACACAAAAAACCAATTGGGGACAATTTATCCCACTTGTAACTGTTTTTTTCTTCTGGGGATTTGTTGCTGCGAGTAACGATATTTTGATTCCAGTTTTCAAAAAAGCATTCGATTTGACACAAGGTCAAAGTCAGCTTGTATCAGTCGCTTTTTATATCGCTTATACAGTTGGTTCAATCATTTATATGCTGATTTCATTAGCCATCGGAAAAGATTTAGTCAACAAAATCGGTTATAAAAACGGATTGGCATTGGGTCTTGCGATTTCTGCTTTAGGAACATTACTGTTCTATCCTGCAGCCAATCTGCATTCGTTTCCATTGATGCTTTCAGGATTGTTCATCGTAGCATTAGGATTTTCATTACAGCAAACCGTTGCGAATCCATTAGCGATTGCTTTAGGTCCTGTGAAAACCGGTTCTCAAAGATTGACATTAGCTGGAGGAATCAACAATCTTGGAACAACCATCGGACCTTTGATTGTAAGTTTTGCCATCTTCGGTTCAGCCGCTACTGCGAATACAGAAATGAGCATCGAAAGTGTTAAAATCCCTTATTTAGTTTTAGGAGTTGCATTCTTAGCTGTTGCTATTTTGCTCAAATTATCATCTTTACCTGAACATCCTGAAACCATCGAAGAATCTGTAAAAGATGAAGGAACTGTAAGAAGTTCGGCTTTGAAATACCCTCAATTATTATTGGGAATGTTAGCGATTTTTATCTACGTTGGTGTAGAAGTTTCGACCGCGAGTAACCTTCCTGCTTACATGGAATCTATCGTGAATTCTGAAACAGGCGTATTTTACACGTTGCAAGAAATCTCTCCTTACATTTCTCTTTATTGGGCAAGTTTGATGATTGGTCGTTGGACTGGCGCGGTAGAAGCTTTTACAGACAATATGAGTTTGCAAAAAGTTTTGAGATTCTTAGCACCTTATTTGGCATTCGGCGTTTTCCTTTTAGTAAATGCTATTGCAAAACACGATTTGACACCGTTCTATATTTATGGATTGATTATCTTAGTATTGATTGCCGCTGATATGGCGAGTAAAGGAAATCCTGCCAGAATGCTATTGATATTCTCAGCTTTAGGAATTATAGCAACAGTGATTGGTATGTTTACAGATGGCATCATCAGTATTTATGCATTCACAAGTGTTGGATTATTCTGCAGTACGCTTTGGCCTTGTATCTTTACATTAGCCGTAAGTGGACTTGGAAAACACACAAGCCAGGGAAGCAGCTTCCTGATTATGATGATTATGGGAGGTGGAATTGTAAGCTGGTTACAAGGTTTTGTTTCTGAAAGTATCGGCATCCAACACAGTTATATTGTTGGTGTTTTATGTTTTGCTTATCTTGCGTTCTATGCTTGGAGAGTCAGTGGAATACTGAAAAGCCAAGGTATTAGTTTTGATAAAAAAATCTCCGGTGGACACTAAAAAAAATATCTTTATTAAAAATAAACTTTGGGCAATCATTTTGGTTGCCCAATTTTCGTTGTTCTACATCCTGTCGAAGTTTGAATTTGCGACATTTTTCTTTTCAAATCTGTATGAATGGAAAAAGGATTTTCACGTTCGGTTATATTCCGGATTCGGATTTTCTGTTGGCGATGTTATTTATACAATCGTTTCGCTTGCCTTAGTTTACTCAATCATCAAATTAATAAGAACAAAAAAGAGCTTAAGCTTAAAGAAAATATTGATTTTCATTAATGTCTTTTATTTCGTGTATCAATGTTTTTGGGGAATGCTTTATTTCCAGCCTTTGATTATCAAAAAACTTTCGAATAAAGAAGTGAAGATTAAGGATTCAGATTTAAAAACTTTAAGTCTGAAATATCTTGAACTTTGCAAACAAACGAGAGAGAAAGTTTCTGAAGATAAAAACGGTATTTTCAGAATCAATGATATTGATAAAATTAAATACGAAATTCTTGAGCAACAAAAACACTTACCGAATTACATTAACTCAAAAAAGCCTGTTAAAGTTCTTTCCGTAAAATCTAGTTTCTACAATGATTTTATGAATTATACCGGAATCTTGGGTTACTACAATCCTTTCACGGCAGAATCACAATTCAATCCAAATCTTCCAGCCACGAACATCCCATTTACGCTCGCGCACGAGATGTCTCACCAGCTTGGTTATGCGAAAGAGCAGGAAGCTAGTTTTATCGCCTACTTATGCGCGCAAACATCAACCAATACAGATTTGGACTATAGTGCTCAGCTTTATGTCTTAAAGAGCTTGTTACGAAGTTTATCCAGAGATATCAGGAATAAAGATTTTATTTTAAAAACAATTTCTCAGTATTCAGAAAAAATGCAGAAGGATAGAAAAAACGAATTAGATTTCTATGAGAGGAATACTGGAATAATCAGTGATTTTTTTGGAGTAACAAACGATTTATTTTTAAAATCAAATCAACAGGATGGACAGATCACTTATTCTTATTTCATTAATCTTTTGGTGATATATGAACAAAAAAAAGAATCGTACTAGGTACGATTCTAAAAACACAAATGATGAAAAAAAATTTATTGCTCCTGAGTGATTGTCTCAAAAGCCCCGTAAAAGTACAACATATAAATATAATATCCAAACATTAATTTAAAAAAAACTAAATAAAATCAAAAACTGATTATAAATCAATCATTTAAGAATGTAATTTTTTTTACTTGCATTATTCAATTTAACATAATGATCCTAGCTCGGTAATTTGAGTATAGAAATAATCATTTTAAGTGAAATTTTTCATTCAAATTCAAAGAAATAAAACAGACCAACAAAAGACACGCAAACAATTGATTATCAGTTTATTACACGCTAAACATCATAGTATGATTTCTGTAATTATTCTCTTAATAATTTTTTATTGAATGCCCAAAGTTGTACTTTTGAATCATAAATAATAAAATAAAACATTATTGTTAATTATTTAATATTCATAAACGCAAATAAATCATAAAAACACAAAAACACAAGTGATCAAATGGAAGTGAGTTAAATACTTACTTTCATTTTTTTTGTATTTTAAATACAGAATGATTAGAATTAAAAACTCAGAATTACAAAACTTAAAAATTTGGACAAAAAAAATCCGTAAATTGAAATCAATCTACGGATTAAGAATTGTAGCGAAGACGGGAATTGAACCCGTGACCTCAGGGTTATGAATCCTGCGCTCTAACCAACTGAGCTACCTCGCCATTTTTGTGGTGCAAATATAGGGATTATTTGCATTTCCACAAACTTTTAATTAACTTTTAAATAATCTAAAACATCAGCCACATGATTAGGCTTGCTAATGATCTTATTATCAGAATCTAAGATAAAATACGTTGGTGTAGCAACGATATTATAAGTCTCTCCATATGTACTGTACCAGCCTTTTCCTTCAGAAGCATTGATCCAAGGATAGATATTTGCTTTGCTTTTATACTCGTCCAGGCTGCTGTCCAAAGAAAAACCTACGATTTCAATATTCTGTGTTTTTAATTTATCATATTTCTCCAATAATTTAGGCAATTCTGCTTCACAATGCGAACAAGTAGATGACCAGAACACCACGATCTTTTTAGAAGCTTTGATATCGTACAGAGATTTAGATTTTGTATGAATAGGATTTTCAAAAACATTATTCGGCATTTTTGCGCCAATCTCGGTATTATTGTTTGCTTTCAAAGTTGAAGACAATCTGTCGTTTATCGTACACTTTAGGTTATTCGCTTCTTTAAGATATTTTTCCTTCAACTTATCCATATTATAAGTATTAAAAATATCGATAAGCTCAGATAATATCGTCTGACCGCGTGGTGTCTCAAGATTGACAGCCTCCAATAATTTGTCCACACCTCCTTCCACGTTGGATTTAGAGCTGTTCAGATAATTAATAAGCGATGGTTTTAAAATCAATGAAGTCTCCAGGAATTCTCCTGATTTTGAATAGAAATCAACATAATCCTGCGGTTTAATATCTGCTGCTTTTTCCTGTACAGAATATTTTTGATTTTTGTTGTAGAAATCTAAAAATGGATGTGCTGCGTAAACCGACAAATCATTTTTAGAAAGCGCATTGATTTCTGTATCCAAAGCCTTATAAAAACTCTCAGAAGGCTTGTAATAGTCCTTAATCTGAATAAGAGCAGGTAATATCAGTTCCTGTCTTTTTTGCAACTCTATATCACTGCTAAATAGTTGATTGGTTTCGTCTGTAAAAACAACATTAGAAATTTTATTTTTACTATCTAGCTCTACTTTAAAGTTGATATTCGCATTTTCAGAAACCATATTAATCGAGGAATTTGACTTTTGAAAAAAAGCTCTCATCATCCCGATATATTTTTTATCAACCTTAAAAACCGCTTTATTATTAGAGATTTTAGCCTTAGAATAAAGTATTTCTTTGGATCCATTGAAACCATATAAATAGACTTCTGAATCGGATAAATAAGTTGGTATTTCGGCACTCACCGTAAACTGAGGAAATACGTAGGCAGATAACAAAACACTGCTAACTATTAATAATTTTTTCATAGAATAAAATTAAAAAAAACTCACTAAAAAAGTGAGTTTTACTATATTAAAAAATATTTTTTATTGTAATATTCTTTGTTTTGATTTCATTACAAAAGTTACAATGATAACTAGTGCAATTACAAACAAAAGAACAACATAATCATCTATTGGAGATGCGGGATAAGCTCCAATATCTCCAGATTCCGGATTTTCGGGTGGCGGTGGTACAGATTGTCCAAATGCCAGCATACTAGTTATTATAAATAAAAAACCGTATACCTTTTTTAATAAAAGATTCATCATCATTAAATTTGTGTGTGTTAGTTAATAATTTTTTTAATCACAATTTCTCCTTTATCAGAAATCGCTCTTACTAAGAAAACACCTTTCGCCTGATTATTCAAAGGAATAGTATAATCTGTACTTGTAGATATTTGTGATTTTGTGTTTAAAAGTTGTCCTGCAGCAGAATAAACTTCTACAGTAGCCTTGTCCCAATTTTTAGCAAATCTTGCTACCCAGTGAGAGTCTTTTTTAGCTATAACAGTTTGAAAATTATTAACGTTTCCAGTTCCAAGAGTCGCCCCTTCCGGTAATTCATAGTAAAGACCTAAAACTTGAGCTCCACTTAATGAAAGTCCTTGGTCATCTACTATTTTTGTGAAATATCCTTCAGAATTTTTAATATAGAAGCTATTTCCATTACTTAAGCCATTAGGAACTCTCTCTCCTTTTTCATAAACTTCAAATTTTATTTGATAAGGCTGATCAATATTATTAATATAAAGTGGAATTTCTTTTGACTTAAATCCAATTTCATTTGCTTCATTAATATAAAGCTTATCCATTTGATTAATATCTTCACCTCCGTTTTGAGATTCTTCTTTGGTGTATATTTTTCTATCAACTGCAGAGCTGGACTCTAATGTTGTATTTTCGGTATTAGAATTCGCATAAGCCTGTAATTTGGCTACAGTTGGGTTATAACCTGTAGTTGCGGACGGAGAAACAGCATAATAGGTTCTATCAATCTCCAATCCATCCATATCGTACACAACAACAGCCACTTGTTTTACAATTTTATCTGTTGGTATACCATCATCCTCAGCACTAGATTTAGCAGAAGTCACAGAATAATCTACACCGTCTGCACGAGACGCAAATCTGAATCTTCTAGTTTTTGAAAAATCTAAAGTTTGAGGAGTATTTGAACTTAATTTAACCATAAACTCTCCCATTGGCTTTATGATTAATCTGTTAGCAGTAATATCTCCCGCTTGGAAAGCTCCACCTGAAGTTAAAGCTACAATAGCAGTACCATAGGTAGTTCCTTGACCCAATTGCCAATTAACCTGAGCGGATCCGTAATATGCGATTCCTACAAGATTAGAAATGTAATTACCATCGCTTAAATTTCCTGCTTCATTGGTTGCAATAAACTTCAAATCTATATTAGTAAGAAATGGATTAGCCATCTGGTAAAGATTTCTACCATAATCTGCTGACCAATTTGGTACTTTTGAACTAAATGGATCATCTAGATAACTTCTGTAAGTTTCTCCATATGTATTTCTTAAACTTCCATTATATCCAAAATTAACAGCCTGCTGACCAGATAAATTAAATATAAAATTAGAAGAAGTATTAGTATTATCAGAAATAGGATTACCAGAGAATGTTTTCAGATCTGCCGTTTGCGTAGAAGTTGGATTCCAAAAATATACACTTCCTGTAGCATTTCTTCTCGGCATAATATAATAAGTCATAGGTGTTCCTACAACAGTATTATTATCCGGATTGATATAAATCTGATCAAATTTGGAGTTGAAATTATTCCATCTAAAAATTGAATTAGGACTGAAACGACCACTTGGAGTATTAGCTCCATTGGTAAAATTGATTTGTCCTGTTCCAAAAGTGTTGATTAAATCCTGAATAGTAAAGCCATTAAATGGCAAGCTAGCCTGTTGTCTTCCCGTTACACCATTCTGATAATCAGACCTGTATTCTTTATTTACTTTTCCTGTCACTGCCGTTTGTGGTATACCGGATATGTACAATTGTCCATAATCAGTCGTTAATGCAGGGTTATATTTTAGATTGAAACTCGAGGTATTTGCAATAGCCATTCCATCAGACGCTAGTCCATTGACCATAATGTTTCCAGAGTTATTTACAATTGCAGAACCTGCTGTTTGTAGACCTCCGCCATTGTAAACCAAAGTATTACTTTGGACAGTTACTAATGCGGTGTTACCAACATAAGTAAGGATGTTTTGGGAAAAAGCAATACCACTGACGAGTATTAGTTTAATAATAAATATTTTCCGTATCATTGTGTGTGTGTGTTTAAGTGTGTTTCTCCTGCAAAGATATTAATTTTTTAAATACTTGAAAAAAATATATAATTAATTAAAGATTTTATAATATTGAGTCTATTTTCACTTTTGGATTATTTTCTATATCAAACATATAATCTTCCAATACTTTTTCAGTTGTTCCTCTAAGCCCTCTTGCTCCAAGTCCTTTATTCATAGTATCTTCCACGATTTCTTCAATAGCTTTATCGGTGAATTCCAAAGCCACATTATCCATCTTAAAAAGCTCTGTAAATTGATTGATGATAGAATTTTTAGGTTCTTTCATAATTCTCACAAGTGTCTCTTTTGTCAATTTTTCGAGATAAGTGATGATGGGAAACCTCCCCAAAAGCTCAGGTATCAAACCAAAACTCTTCAAATCTATGGCATTAATTTGACTTAGGATATAATCTTCATCATCTGTTTTCTCCAGTTTATCTTTGGAAAAACCGATAGCTTGTTTGTTCAGTCTTCTCTCGATAATCTCCGTCATCCCATCGAAAGCCCCTCCGGCAATGAATAAAATATTCTGAGTATTCACCTGGATATATTTTTGATCCGGATGTTTACGGCCACCTTGAGGCGGAACATTCACAATACTTCCTTCCAACAATTTTAATAATCCTTGCTGAACTCCTTCTCCAGAAACATCTCTTGTGATGCTTGGATTATCAGATTTTCTGGCAATTTTATCAATCTCATCAATAAAAACAATTCCTTTTTCGGCTTTTTCAACATCATAATCTGCAACCATCAGCAATCTCGAAAGAATACTTTCAACATCTTCCCCCACATAACCTGCTTCCGTCAGAATCGTTGCATCTACAATACAGAAAGGAACATTTAGTTGTTTGGCAATCGTTTTCGCCAACAAAGTTTTTCCAGTTCCTGTTTCACCGATCATGATGATGTTAGATTTCTCAATCTCTACTTCACGGTTTTCATTCTGAGCGTGCAACAATCTCTTGTAATGATTGTAAACAGCGATCGACAACTGCTTCTTCGCCTGATCTTGACCGATGACATATTCATCAAGAAAAGATTTTATCTCTCTCGGTTTTTTAAGTTCTTCTAAAGATCCGGCCATAGAAGCAGAATCTGTTTTATTCACGCTGTCTTTTACGATAGAATGAGCTTGTTCTATACAATTTTCGCATATAAAGCCATTTTGTCCGGAAATTAGGATTTGAACTTCATCCTTTTTTCTTCCACAAAATGAACATTGATTTGGATTCATATTTTCTTGAGTTCTAAAATTAAAAAAAGAAGTCGTTAACTTCTTTTATGCTTTTGTAATGGATTCCTGAATTTCTTTGTACTCTTCCGGAGTAAAAACCTTTCGCACATTTTTAAAATTGAGATCATCCACCGTGTTAAGTGGTACCAAATGAATATGAGCATGAGGAACTTCCAACCCAACAACTGCAATGCCAACCCTCTTGCAGGGAATAGCTTGTTTGATTTGCTTCGCAATATCCTGAGTAAAAGCCCAAAGTTCTTTGTAATCTTCAGAATCTAAATCGAAAATCAAATCCACCTCTTTTTTTGGAACAACTAAAGTGTGACCCGCTACCAAGGGCATCGCATCCAGAAATGCAACGAACTTATCGTTTTCTGCAATTTTATAACTGGGGATTTCTCCGCTGATGATTTTGGAAAAAATGGTACTCATATTTTTTTCTAAATATTGATTCTAATTTTCAACAATTATTAAACCAATATTGTCATTTAATTTTTATAATGAAATCTCTAAAACTTCGAAAGAAAGCTTATTCCCATTAGGAAGAATAATATCTGCAGTTTCACCAACAGCTTTACCCAAAAGACCTTTTGCAATTGGCGTATTCACAGAGATTTTTCCAGCTTTGATATCACTCTCGTTATCAGGAACCAAAGTAAACTTCTGCTCACCTTTAGTCGCATTATTTTTCAATCTCACAGTGGTGAGGATCGAAACTTTACTAAGGTCAAGCTGACTTCCATCGATGATTTTGGATGTAGAAACAATATCTTTCAGTTTAGAAATTCTCATTTCCAACATCCCTTGCGCCTCTTTAGCCGCGTCGTACTCTGCATTCTCAGACAGATCACCTTTATCTCTTGCTTCAGCAATCTGCTGCGTTATTTTTGGTCTTTCAATCGTTTCTAATTGTTCCAGCTCGGCCTTCATTTTGTCCAAACCTTCTTTGGTTACGTAGTTCATAACAATAAAATTTATCGTTTGTATAAAAAAATAATCCGACCTTTGCCGGATACTAATTTGTCTCGAATCGAGTTTACAAATATATAATTTATTTTGAAATGAATCCCAAAAAATTCGCATCAGTATTCGTATTATTTTTGATTATCAGTTCTTTAACTGTCGTTAATTCTTGCAGCGAAAGAGATGGAACAGTAAGTTGTTTTCCTAACTCTGTAATATCTGTCACTCTTGACTTAACGCTACCAAAATACTATACACTACAAAACACAGGTAGTTGGATATATATAGACGCGAACGAGCAGGGGCAATCTGGAACAAGAGGGCTAATTATATATAGAAGAAACACGAGTGGTCTAAATACATTTATGATTTACGATAGAAATGCACCACATATTTGTCCTGATAATAATACGACTTTAGAAGTTAGAACAGGAACTTCAGTTTATTGTCCAAATGATGGAGCTGAATGGTTTCTTTCTACAGGAGGGCCTACAAAAATAGCAAAAACAGCTCTCAAAACTTATGGGTATAGTTTAAACGGAAATGTATTATCAATTTATAATTAAATGAAAGTCATAATCCAGCGCGTTTCCGAAGCAAACGTAAAAGTTGACAACAAAATCGTCGGAGAAATAAGGAAAGGCTTGATGCTTTTGATTGGCGTTGATGAAGCTGATGAAAACACAGACGCAGATTGGCTGGTGAAAAAAACCCTAGATGTCAGAATCTTTTCTGATGAAGAAGGAAAAATGAATCATTCCATAAAAGATATTAATGGAGAAATCCTTTGCATCAGCCAATTCACATTGATTTCTGATTACAAAAAAGGAAACCGTCCTTCTTACATCAAAGCCGCAAGACCAGATAAAGCTATTCCGCTATTTGAATATTTTAAAGAAGAATTGAAAAAATCCGGTCTCAAAATAGAAAGCGGCATCTTTGGTGCAGATATGAAAGTTTCTTTGATTAATGACGGACCAGTCACATTGGTTTTTGACAGCAAGACAAAATTATAAAGGAGCGAAATTTTCGCTCCTTTACTTTTAATCGACTTCATATTCAAGTTTTATGGTAATGCTGGCTTCTTTATCTTTTGAGGTGGTGTTGTAAGTTCCGCCGTAGGAATAATCTTCGTTAGAATTTGGAGCTGTTATTTGAATAACGCCCATTGTCGCTTTTTTGAGATTTCCTAAACTGCTTCCGGCATTTTCAGCAATTTTTTCGGCGCGTTCTTTCGCATCTTTTGTAGCGTTGGCAATCATTTCCTGTTTTACATCAGACAGTTTTGTGTAGAAATATTGTGGCGATGAAGAAGTAAATTCAATCCCGCGGTTGATGATTTCTGTGATATTTCTGGAGATGTTTTCAATCTTCGCCACTTCTTTGGATTTGATGGACACACTTTGTGTCAAATTATAGCCTGCAAACTCGCCTTGCTGATAAGTTCCGTTAGAATCTGTAAAACTTCTGAATTGCTTCTGAATATCCACTGCAGAAAAAATCATTTCATTCTCCTTTACACCTTTCGATTTCAAATAATCTGAAATCACTTGTCTGTCAATCGCCAAAGCATCATAAGCCGATTTTAATTCAAAACTATTTTTAGAAAAACTTCCCGACCAGGAAATCAAGTCGGAAGTAAATGTCTTGGAACCAAGTCCGGTTACTGAAACTGTATTATCAGATTTATTTCTGTTTTTAATCGCGCTCCCAAGCAAAGCCGCAGCAATAATAAAACCTAAAGCAGCAATTCCTACTGCAATATAATTCCTCATAAAATTTTGTATTTGAATCTTTTGCATCAAATGCAATACCAAATTTTAAGATTTTATTAACATTTTCCTTAAGAAGCAATATTACCAATATCTTCTATAGAATTTTCTCTTTCTAGTGCTTCTAAAAAAGATTTTCTTTTTACGACTTTGGTATCGCTCCAGCTGTCGTGCCATCCGCGACTGCCTAGAAACGAAAGCGCATCAAATGGTACAATTCTGCTAAAATTTCTTTTCAGAAAATTTTCCGACGTTGGTAAACTGCCATCATCTTTCACGACCATTGTTCCGGTTATCAATTTCCCTAAACTTCTGCCTTTGGTCAAAAACTCAGTCAAATAAATAACAAAAGCGTATAAAATTGCTGTTATAATTCGATCAATGTATTTGTTGATTTCCGCAAGTTTATCTGCATTCACAACATAATCTGTCCCAGTCAACAATGAGTATAATAATATTCCTAATGAGTAGAGCACAATAACAATAATGATGGAGATGAAATAATCTATGATGAAATTAACAAATCTCAATATTTTTTCTGCTTGATAACGGTCAACAATTCTGTGATGATTTTTCATGGTTTTATTTTTTAGTTTTAATTAATTTCTTTCTCGAATTCCAGACTCACGCCTTTCATTTCTCCTGGCATTGGCGGAACCGTTTTGGTTAATTTTATTTTGATGAATGTAATTTGCGAAAACTGATTTTCGATTTTATTGATGATTCTCCCAATCACGTGTTCCAAAAGTTCTGACCGAATCGCCATTTCCTGATGAATGATTGCGCTAACCTCAGCGTAATTGATGGTGTCATTGAGATTATCGGTTTGTGATGCTTTTTCTAAATCAGCGTGCAACTCAGCGTTGATAACATAATGATTTCCAATGATGGCTTCTTCTGGCAAAACACCGTGATAGGCGTAGATTTTTATGTCTTCTAAAATGATTTTTGATTTCATTGTTTAAAAATAGAAAATTTTTGAACACAAAGACCACAAAGATTTTTTGTTTTTATTGAAAATATTTTAAGGTTCACAAAGGCGTGAAACTTAGCAAAGAAACAAACGAATCAAATCATATAGTTTGTCAATAAGGGAATGTTCAAATTTGTGGAAATTTTCTTACTTGCGAAGCTGCAATAGGGATAATAGTGGAAATCCTTTTTTGCTGGGACTTCCCAAACTTTTGAATGACAAACGGTGATTCAAAAAAGATTGGCTTCGCCGAACCACTTCGTTAGGTTTGCAACGAATAGCCCGACCCGAGAGGATGGATAAGCTTGGAGAGGGAATTGCCAAAATAATTCCACAAAAAAACCTCATCTTTTCAGACAAGGTTTATAATTTACTTAATGCTCTTGGAAAGTTCCAGCATTGCTTCGATTGGTTTCAATGCTTTGAGGCGAATTTCCTCGTCCATTGTGATTTCCGGAAGTTCGTATTTCATACACAAATAGAGCTTTTCCAGCGTGTTTCTCTTCATAAAGAAACATTCTGAGCAGTTGCAACTTTCGTCGAAAACCAAGGCCGGAATCAAAGATTTGTGTGGCGCACGTTTTCTCATTTCGTGAAGAATTCCTTCTTCTGTCGCAATGATAAATTCCTGACAATCATCTTGTTCTACATAATTCAGTAACGCTGAAGTAGAGCCTATGAAATGAGCCAATTCTAAAACTGGTGTTTCGCTTTCGGGATGGGCAATCAGTTTTGCGTTGGGGTGTTCGGCCAACTGTTGCGCAATTCGTTCCATAGAAAATGCCTCGTGCACGATGCAACTTCCGTCCCAAAGAATCATATCACGTCCTGTTTTTTTGCTGAGATATCTTCCTAAGTTTTTATCGGGCGCAAAGATAATCGGTCTGTCTTTTGGCAAAGCCTCGATGATTTGTTCTGCGTTGGAACTTGTTACAATGATGTCCGAAGCCGCCTTGGTTTCCGCATTACAGTTGATGTAAGTCGCCACCAGCGCATTTGGATATTGCTCACGCATTTTGTTGAGACCTTCCGCCGAACATCCGTCTGCCAAAGAGCAACCAGCCAACGTATCAGGAAGAACTACTTTTTTGGTTGGGTTAAGGATTTTCGCCGCTTCTGCCATAAAATGAACGCCACAAAAGGCAATCATATCGGCATCGGTTTCTTTCGCTTGTCTTGCCAATTGCAAAGAATCTCCAAGGAAATCAGCGATATCCTGAATCGGACCAGGCTGATAATAATGCGCCAAAATCACGGCGTTTTTTTCTTTTTTAAGGTCTAGAATCGCTTTTACAAGGTCGTCTCCAGTCGGAATCGCAAAATCCTTGAGGTCCAGAAAACCTTTTACAGGCATATTATTGATTGCGGTATCTAATGTATTTTCCATTAAGTGTCTTTCAGATTTTATTTATTGATAAAGTTATTGATAATTTCCTCGACTTCAGCTTTTGCCGTGTCCAAATCTGTATTAACAATGATTTTATCAAAATGTTTTTGGTAAGTCATCTCCTCGTCTGCTTTTTCGACTCTGGTTTTTATGGTTTCTGCGCAGTCGGTGTTTCTTTTTATCAATCTCTGTTCCAACTCGGCAATGCTTGGAGGCATCACGAAAATAGATAACGCTTTGTCTCCGAAAATCTCTTTCAGTCGGATTCCGCCTTTGACATCGACATCGAAAATCACGACTTTTCCCTCTTGCCAGATTCTTTCGACTTCGGATTTTAGCGTTCCATAATATTTATCGGTGTAAACTTCCTCGAATTCAACAAATCCATCTTCTGATATTTTGGCTCTGAACTCTTCCGGTGTCAGGAAATAATAATCTTCAGAATGTTTTTCTTCACCTCGTGGTTGTCTTGTGGTCGCAGAAATCGAAAAACTGAGTTGCGGAATAACGGAAAGTCCGTGTTTGACCAAAGTTGTTTTTCCACTTCCGGACGGCGCGGAGAATATGATAACTTTTTCTTTCAAAATTTGATTTTTAAAATTCAAATAATATTGACCTAAGAATTAAAGAACATTCAAAGTTTGCTCCTTGATTTTCTCCAAATCATCCTTCATCTCCACCACCAATTTCTGAATTTCGGAGTGGTTGGCTTTTGACCCCAAAGTATTGATTTCGCGACCCATTTCCTGAGCAATGAAACCAAGCTTTTTTCCATTAAAATCTTCATTTTTCATCACTTCAAGATAATATTTGATATGCTGAGAAAGACGTACTTTTTCTTCAGAAATATCCAGTTTCTCAACAAAATAAACCATCTCCTGATAATATCTTGTCTCATCGATATTCTCAAAATTCTTCAACGCCGTTTGATATCTATCTTTGATAGGCTGAATTCTTTCCTCTTCATATTGAGCGACTTGACCCAAATTATATTCAATATTCTGAACGATTTTTTCAATCTCATCAGACAAATTATCACCTTCCGTTTGGCGGAATTCGATAAACTTACTTACAGAATCCTGCACCACGGCAAGAAGCGCTTTCCATTCATCTTCCTCTAATTCTGAGTTTTTGGTTGATAAAACATCGGGCATTCTCACTGCCATTTTCAGATATTCGAAATCCGGTGCGTCAGAAGCGACTGCTCTCAATTGCTCAATATAATTCTTGACAATATCCTGGTTGATTTTCACATCATTGCTGTCTTCAAGACTTTCGCAATTGATGTAACAATCTACTTTCCCACGGAGGATTTTGTCATTCAACAGTTTCCTGATGTCAAATTCTTTTTCTTTATATCTCAATGGTGTTTTAACATTCAAATCAAAGTTCTTGCTGTTCAGCGATTTGATGTCAACAGTAATTTTTGTCCCTTTATAAACAGTTTCGGCTCTCCCAAAACCTGTCATAGATAATATCATATTCAATATTTATAAGATTGCAAAGATAAGGTTTATATCTATTCGCATTAAAGTTCGAATTTAACATTTTAGTCTTCGAAATTATTGCTATTAGAAATTTGAAAATTGTACTTTTGCAATCTATGAAAAGATGGTATCTCTACCCTTTTTCCTTGGGTTATCATTTGGGAACTTCTGTTAGAAACCGAATGTATGATCTGGGAATTTTTTCTTCAACGAAATTCAAAACACCAATCATTGGTGTCGGAAACCTGTCGGTTGGTGGCAGCGGAAAATCGCCAATGGTAATGTATCTGGCAGAATATCTGTCCAAATTCTACCGAACCGGCGTGCTTTCCCGCGGTTACGGCCGTGTGACCAAAGGATATGGCATCGTGAATTACGACAGCAATTACAAATTGGTTGGCGATGAGCCGATGCAGTTGTTCGAACGTTTTCGAAACCGTTTCGTCATCGGCGTTTGCGAAGACCGCGTTTTTGGCGCTAAGAAAATCATTGCCGATATGGATTTGGAAGTTCTGCTTCTGGACGACAGTTATCAGCACCGTGCGATAAAGCCGGGAATGAATCTTCTTCTGACGGATTACAACGACCCATATTTCAAAGATTTCATTCTCCCAGCGGGCGATTTGCGCGAAAGCAGAAACGGAATGAGCCGTGCGAATATCATTATGGTCACCAAATGTCCGGATGATTTGACCGAGGAAAAAAAGCAGTTTTACATTTCCAGAATCAGACCTCAACATTATCAGAAAGTTTTCTTTTCAGCGATTTCTTATGATGATAATATCTTGGGGCTCGACAGTATGATGCCAGTGAAAAATCTGGATTATTACGATGTTTTGTTGATTACAGGAATTGCAAATCCTTCTCAGCTTTTAAAGGAGATTTCCAAATACAATAAAAAAGTAAAGCATCTTCAGTTCAAAGACCACCATAATTTTACAGATGATGACATCAAAAAAATTACGGCGGAATATAAAAAACTAGGCGAATATAAAGTGATTTTGACCACAGAGAAAGATTATGTTCGCCTGAAAACATTTGATTATCTTCGGAACAAGATTTTCTATTGGCCTATCAATGTGGAAATTGACAGACGGGAAGAGTTTAACAATATCATTCAAAACTATGTTAGAAAAATATAAAGAAACAGCAGAATTCATCAAGAATATAATCGGCGAAGCACCCGATTTTGCGATTGTTTTAGGTTCTGGCTTGGGAAAACTTCAGTATGAAGTAGAAGCTATTCACACTTTAGATTATAAAGACATCCCGAATTTTCCCCAAACTACAGTTGTTGGTCACGGCGGAAAGTTAATTTACGGACTTTTGGAAGGCAAAAAAGTTTTGATGATGAGCGGACGTTTTCATTATTACGAAGGTCATTCTATCGAAACGGTTACTTTTCCTTTCCGGGTTTTCCATTTGCTAGGTATTAAGAATTTGATTTTGTCGAATGCTTGCGGTGGTGTGAATCCGAACTTCAAAGTAGCGGATATTATGTTGGTGACAGATCACATCAATATGTTGCCGGAACATCCATTGAGAGGGAAAAACCTAGACGAATTCGGACCTCGTTTTGTAGATATGAGCGAGCCTTATAATCGTCAAATGATTGCATTAGCCAAAAACATCGCTGTTCAGGAAAACATTGACCTTAAAGAAGGTGTTTACGTAGCTTTGACAGGCCCCACTTTCGAAACACCAGCAGAATATGGAATGATAAAAGCCATTGGTGGAGATGCTGTCGGGATGAGTACCGTTCCGGAAGTAATTGTGGCAAAACATCAGGGAATGGATTGTTTCTGTTTATCCATCATCACAGATTTAGGCGGACCAGATATTGCCTTCGCAGTTTCTCACGACGAAGTTTTGGAAGCCGCTAACAAAGCAATGCCGAATGTCATTAAAATAGTGAAAGGCGTAGTCAAGAATTACAGCTAAATAAAAATTAAAAATCCTCAGAAATTTCTGAGGATTTTTTTTTAGTTTTTAATGATTTTATCCGAATTGGTTAAATTCAACACATCTTTTACAGGATTTGGATAATCGCCCACTTTCTTGGCAGAAGCATTAGCATTATCAACTGCCAGAGAAGGCGATAAAGTTAATGTTGCATAATCTTTATTTTCAGTCATTCCTATTGATAAAATATTAGGTGATAATGACTAATTTTGTTGTCATAAATAAAAATATATGAAGAGGATATTAGTTTACATCTTATTATTCGTGTTTCAATTGGGCTTTTCTCAGGAAGTTCCAAAGGTTCTGAAAACAAGTTTTTCTAAAGAAGCATTAGCACAAAAATTACAGGATAAAGACGGGAAAGAGATTTCCATCAACCAAATTCTGAAACAGCACAAAGGCAAAATCTTAATATTAGATTTCTGGGCCGGCTGGTGCAAAGATTGCCTGAAAGCATTTCCGAAAGCAAAAGAATTGGAAGCGAACAACCCAAACATCGATTTTGTTTTTCTCTCTTTGGAGAGATCAAAAGAAGGATTTCTTAAAAGCCTTGACAAATTCGAAATGGCAGACAAAGAGAATTATTGGTTCGCATCCGGCTGGAAAAATGATTTTAATAATTACATCGACCTCAACTGGATTCCGAGATACATTGTGGTTGACCAAAAATCTGCTATCGCCAAATATTATGCGATTTCTCCGGAAGACCCAGACATCCAATCGACCATCGATAAACTGACCAAATAACAATAGACAATCCCGAAAATTTTCGGGATTTTTTTTGATTAAAAATTTACAATCTGATGTAACAGAAACACTTTTATATTTGTCTAACTAATAAATGATTATAAATGAAAAATCTGTTCACAACCGGAAAACTTCTTGTTTTGATATTTGTTTTAGCATTATCAAATAAACTAATATCCCAAACTACTTCTGATAGTATTGACGTGTTCATAAAAGATAAAATGACACAATTAAAAATCCCGGGATTACAATTGGCTGTCATCAAGAATGGAAAATTAGAAAAACTGGGCAATTATGGTTTTGCCAATTTGGAACATCAGATTCCCACCATTTCAAAAAGTACTTTTTCAATTAATTCTATGACAAAAGCCTTTGTTGGTGTTGCGATTATGCAATTACAGGAACAAGGGAAATTAAAAACAGATGATTCTATTTCTCTATACATTTCTGATATTCCTGATAATTGGAAATCCATTACGATAAAACAATTGCTTAGTAATACGTCCGGACTTCCTAATAATATTGATGAAAAAGAACAAGTTCTAGGCAACGGTATTGAAGATAAAAACTGGGAATTGGTAAAGACATTGCCGATGGAATCCCAACCTGGCCAAAGATTTAGTTACAACCAAACCGGATATTACATTCTGGGAAGAATCATCACAAAATTGAGTGGTAAACATTTCACACAATTCATTGAAGATAACCAATTCCAACCTTGTCAAATGACTTCTACACAGTTTGGAGACTCCAATGATATCGTACCAAATAATGCCGGTGCTTATTCTACGATTATTAACATTGATGGGAAGTGGATTAATGATGGAAAACTACACAATGCTTTTGCAACCTTTCCCGTATTCTTCAGAACTGCTACAGGCATTATTTCCACTTCCGAAGATTTAAGCAAATGGCTTATCGCCTTAAATGACGGAAAACTATTACAGAATAAAAATAGCGGTAATGAGCTTTTCACATCCGTAAAATTAAATGATGGACATATCGATGGTTTTAATAAACTGACCAATGGATATGCGCTAGGCTGGCCAACAGTCGTGAGAGAAGAACATCCTGCAGCAGCTCCTGTTGGCGGTATGCGTTCAGCATTATTTGTATATACGCAAGACAAACTTTCGATTGTAGTCCTGACCAATCTGCAAGGTTCTAATCCCGAATGGTTTATTGATGAAATTGCTGGCTACTACTTCCCGGATATGAAAGTTAAAAATGGTTTTGGTCTGAGCAAAAATCTAAAACTATTACGCCAACAACTCATTGAAAATAAATTTCAAAATAGCTATAAACTTTATACAAAAATTAAAAAAAGCAACAAAAATTTTAAACTTTCTGAAGACGAAATCAATTCCTGGGGTTATCAACTTTTAGAACAAGAAAAGAAAAACGAAGCATTGCAGGTTTTCCAGCTAAATACCTTGTTGTTTCCAAATAGTGCGAATGTTTATGATAGTTATGCAGAAACTTTGGAAGCAAACGGAAATCGGAAAGAGGCCATCATCGATTATAAAAAATCACTGGAACTCAATCCTAATAATACGAATGCGAAAATCTATCTAAAAGACAAACAGTAATTAAGATTGCTAAATAAAGAATATCATCCCGAAAATCATTCGGGATTTTTTTTGATTAAATTTGTTCTCGATTCAAATCTAAATTCTAACTTTTCACATCTGACTTCTGACAAAATGCAACGCAAAATCATCCACGTAGATATGGACGCTTTCTACGCCTCCGTGGAGCAGCTCGATGATCCGAGCCTGCGTGGCAAAGCCATTGCCGTTGGCGGCGGACATCGTGGTGTGGTGGCGGCAGCGAGCTATGAGGCGAGGAAATTTGGCGTGAGGTCTGCAATGCCCAGCAAAACGGCGAAAGAAAAATGTCCGCATTTGATTTTTGTGAAACCAAGATTCCACAGATACAAAGAGATATCCAGCAAAATCAGAAGCATCTTCCACGAATACACAGATCTCGTAGAACCACTTTCTCTGGACGAAGCTTATCTGGATGTCACCGAAAACAAAAAAGGAATCGAATCTGCGAATGACATCGCCAAAGAAATCCGCAAACGCATTTATGAAGAAACGGGATTGACTGCTTCGGCAGGAATTTCTATCAACAAATTCTTGGCAAAAGTCGCATCGGACATCAATAAACCAAACGGGCAGAAAACCATTCATCCCACAAAAATCAATGAGTTTCTGGAGAATCTTCCGATTGAAAAATTCTACGGCGTTGGAAAAGTGACCGCGAACCGAATGCACACGCTTCACATTTTCAAAGGTTCGGATTTAAAAGCTAAATCTCTGGACGAGCTGGAAAAGCTTTTCGGGAAATCCGGACGTTATTATTATAATGTCGTTCGAGGCATCCACAATGGCGAAGTGAAACCCAACCGAATCCAGAAAAGTGTAGCGGTGGAAAGGACATTTTGGGACGACATCAATGAAGATGAAGAAATTGAGCAAAAACTAAAATCCCTGAGTCTGGAGCTGGAAGAACGTTTGGGCAAAAGAGAAATCAAAGGAAAAACCCTGACGCTTAAAATCAAATACAAAGATTTTGCGCTCTACACAAGGAGCAAAACGCAGGATTTTTATTTCGAAGATGCTGAGAAATTCTATAATACGGCGAAGCAACTTTGGGAACTCAGACCGTATGACAAGGCTATCAGATTGCTCGGCTTATCCTTATCCAACCTCAACACAGACGAGAAAAAACAGGTTTCTGTTCAGCTGAAAATTCCCTTTCAGGAGTTTGAAAATGATTGATTTGAATCTTTTTACTCATCAACCAGTCTTTTTTACTCGTCGTTGAGTCTTTTTGATTCATCATCCAGTCTTTTTACTCGTCATTGAATCTTTTTTGCTCATTGTCGAGTCTTTTTGCCTCATCTTTGAGTGTTTTTGATTCGTCACTGAGTGTTTGAGGCTCGTTTTTTTTATAATTTCTGTTTTCAAATTGAATAATTTTACTTTATTCTTGAATCTCTCCCCAACTCCTTGGCTTGATATTTTCTATAGTTGAAAAATCAAATCAAACAATCTGAAAAAATCTACAATCTTATGAACGGAACGATGATACAGTTTTTCCATTGGTACACTGATGGGGATTCATTCTTATGGAATCACACAAAAGATTCAGCACAATATTTATCCGATCTTGGAATTACGGCAGCCTGGCTTCCGCCGGCATACAAATCTACCAACGCCGTTTATTCTGTAGGATATGATCCTTATGATATTTTTGATCTTGGAGAGTTTGACCAGAAAGGAAATGTGGTCACAAAATATGGATCCAAGGATGAATATATAGCTGCAATAAAATCATTAAAAGAAAAAAACATTCAGGTAATTGCCGATGTCGTTCTCAATCATAAAGCTGGTGGCGACGAGCTGGAGAAATTCAAAGTGATAGAAGTTGACGAAGAAGATCGCAACAAAGACATCTCGGACGTTATGGAAATTGAATCTTATACCAAGTTTACTTTCCCCGGAAGAGGCGATACTTATTCTAATTTCAAATGGGATTTCACTTGTTTTACAGGCGTGGATTATGCAGAAGGAAAAGAAACAAGTATCTACAGAATCATTAATGATTTTGGCGATGGTTGGGATAATATTGTGGATGACGAAAAAGGAAACTACGATTACTTAATGTACAATGACATCGAACATCGGAATCCATTCGTGCGCGAAGAACTGAATCATTGGGGAAAATGGTACCACGACCAGACAGATTTTGACGGCGTACGACTTGACGCCGTGAAACATATCTCACCGGATTTCTATAAAGAATGGCTCACGGTTCTAAGATCCAATACCGGGAAAAACATTTTTGCAGTTGGCGAATATTGGGCACCCGGCGAATTGAAACTTTTGGAAGCTTATATAGATGCTACAGAAGGATGTATGAGTTTATTTGATTCTTCGCTTCAGAACAATCTTCATGCGGCATCCAAAACGCCGGATTATGATTTAAGGCAAATTTTCAATGAAACATTAGTCGCTTCTCATCCGGACAAGGCTGTAACTGTGGTTGACAATCACGATACGCAACCGCTTCAGGCTTTGGAAGCGCCGGTTGAGACTTGGTTCAAGCCATTAGCTTATGCTTTGATTTTATTAAGAAAAGACGGATATCCTTGTGTTTTCTATCCCGATCTTTACGGAGCAACTTACAAAGATCACGGAGAAGATGGTAACGAACACGAGATTTTTCTTGATAAAGTAGATGCTATTGAAGAACTGTTGAAAGCCAGAAAAGACTTCGCTTATGGCAATCAGAAAGATTATTTTGAAGATGCACATTGTCTTGGCTGGATCCGTGAAGGCGATGAGGAACATTCCGGCTGCGCTGTAGTTTTGAGTAACAAAGATGCTTACCACAAACCAATGGAAATTGGGAAACGATATGCAGGACAAACTTTCTATGATTTTACCGGACATTTGGACAACAAAGTTACAATAGACGACAATGGCTGGGCAGATTTTCCTTGTCCTGCAGGGAATGTGAGTGTTTGGGTCGCGGAGTAAATTGTTGCGATAAAATAATTACATTTGATTTAAATAAATTAACTGAACTATGGAAAACTCAGACAAAACTCCAAAAGTAACAGGCATCGGCGGTATTTTCTTTTTCTCTGATGATCCGAAAGAAACCAGAGACTGGTACGCCAAAAATCTTGGAATCGACACCACAGAATGGGGCGCAACTTTCGAATCCAGAAACAGCGAAGACCCAGATGTCATAGAATCAATGCAATGGAGTCCTTTCAAAACCGGAAGCAGTTATTTTTCGCCTTCTAAAAAGGAATTTATGATCAATTACCGCGTTCAGAATATCGAAGAATTGGTCAAAAATCTGAGAGAAAACAATGTTACTCTTTTGGATGATATTGTAGATTCTGAGTACGGGAAGTTTGTTCACATTTTGGATTCAGACGGGAATAAAATTGAACTCTGGGAACCTTCTGACAGTAAATAAAAATATTATTTGCTGATAAAAAAATGGATAACGAATTAGAATACAGACTCATCAAACCCGATCAATCGATTGCTGATTATGTATACTGTTTTTCATCTTTACAAAATCTATCAAGTCAAAAGGAAGGCGTCATTATTCCAAACGGGAAAATAGATTTGCTTTTCTGTAAAACTTCGGATAATCAGCTTCATATTACGCTGATGGGTTTGGAAACGAAACCTAAACCAATGCCGAAAACAGATATCACTTCTTTCTTTGCTATTAGCTTCAATCCGCTGGCGTTGGAATATATTCTTCATCAATCCATTGCGGAATTGGTAAACATCGGGATGGAATTGCCGAATGATTTTTGGGATTTCAATATTAATGATTTGGATAATTTTGAAGCATTTTGTGAAAAAGTAAATCTGAAAATCCAATCACTTTTACCAGAAAAATTAGACGAGCGGAAACTAAAGTTATTCAATTTAATTTTCCAAACAGACGGCGAAATTGGCATTAAAGAACTCTCAGAAAAAATAGTTTGGGAAGAGCGGCAGATCAACCGTTATTTCAAAAAGCATTTGGGGATTTCGTTAAAGTATTATTGTAATATTCTTCGATTTCAGGCTTCGCTTTTTCACATCAAAGACGGCAATCTTTTTCCTCAGCTTAATTTTACAGATCAATCTCATTTTATCAAAGAAATCAAAAAGCTGTCCGGCGTTTCTCCCAAGGAACTATTCAAAAATCAAAACGACCGATTTTTACAATTTTTAGTTTATCACACCAAGTAATTTTGCAGCATAAAATTAAAATTATGCTCATCAATAATAAAAAAATCGCCATCGTTGGCGGCGGTCCCGGCGGACTGACTTTAGCAAGACTTCTGCAAATGAAAGGTGCTGATGTCAAAGTGTACGAAAGAGATCTTGATAAAAATGCAAGAGTACAAGGTTCGACTCTTGACCTTCACGAAGATTCCGGATTGGCTGCGATCCGAAAGGCCGATCTTTTGAAAGAATTCAAGGAAAATTTTCTTCCAGGCGCGGATAAAACTTTAATTGTTAATGAAAAAGCCGAAGTTTTCTACAGCGATCACGAAACAAACCTTGAAGAAAATTTCGGGTATGATTATTTTCGTCCCGAGATCGACCGCGGCGCATTAAGAAAAATTTTGCTGGAATCTTTGGAACCGGAAACTGTGGTTTGGAACAGCCATTTCATCTCGATGGAAAAGCAAGATGAAGGCTGGAAACTGAATTTCAAAAATAGAGAATCCGTTTACGCAGACATTGTAATTGCTTCTGACGGTGCCAATTCTAAGATCCGTCCTTACATTACGGACATCAAACCGTTCTATTCCGGAATATTAATGCTTGAGGGAAATATTTATCAATCAAAAATCAAAGTTCCAAATATGGATTCTCTGATCAATGGTGGAAAAATAATGGCTTTCGGAAATGCGAAAAATATTCTGATGGGACAAAAAGGCAATGGCGACATCGGTTTCTATGCAAGCTTCAAAGCGGATGAGAATTGGGCAATTGAAAGCGGTTTGGATTTCAATGATAAATTAAAAGTTCTGGAATGGTTCAAAACCAATTATTCCGAATGGGGCAATATCTGGCACGAACTGTTTGCGAATGCGGAAACACCTTTTATTCCGAGACCTATTTATTGTACGCCTTTGGATCAAACCTGGGAAACTCAATCCAACTTAACAATGATTGGTGATGCAGCACACGTCATGCCTCCGTTTGCCGGCGAAGGTGCAAACATGGCAATGCTGGACGCTTTGGAATTGAGTGAATACCTGACTTCAGAAAAATACAATTCTTTGACAGAAGCTATTTCTGAATATGAAACTAATATGAGAAAAAGAGCCTCAGAAGCAGCAAAAGAATCTCTTGAAAACGGAGAAAAGATGCATTCTGAAAATGCTCTGGAAACGATGCTTGAGTTTTTTGGAGGACATTAATTCAAAACTTAACGTCATAAAAAAACCTCCCGAAAACGATTTCCGGGAGGTTTATATTTTATCGATAATTCTTCTAATATCCTGATCCAGCTTCGCCTTCGCCAAGAAGCGCTTTTGCAGCAGAAGTTCCGATTCTCTGGATTCCTAAAGTGATCATTTTCTCTGCATCGTCCGGTGTTTTTACACCACCAGCTGCTTTCACGGGAAGTTTACCTGCATTGTCCAGCATAATTTTCACACCTTCAAAAGTGGCTCCGTTTGGTTTTCCTCCTTCCGTTACAAAAAATCCTGTGGAAGATTTTACGAATATTTTTGAGAAGTCTTTTTCTTCAAAATTCGCCTGCGCCCATTTCCAGATACTTGCGGTCAGATTGGCAATTTGCTCATCAGAAAGAGCAGCAATTTCGATAATCCACTTTACAGTTTTTCCGAAGTCCAGTCCTAATTTTGTTCCTTCAACAAATTCTTTTTCGACCAAATCCAGTTTTCCGGCTTTGAAAGCTTCATAATTGATAACATAATCCAACTCGTCCACACCATCCAAAACTGCCTGATTTGCTTCAGCTAATTTTTCTTCCAGAGAATAAGTTCCTTCGTGAAATCCAATTACCGTTCCTACCAAAACTTTTGAGTTTTTTGATAACAGATAGTCCTTGATTAATTTCACATAATTCGGACGAATCATCACCTCTTTGAAGTTGTAAGCGATCGCTTCGTCTGTTAATGCTCTAACGATTTCGAAAGTCCGTTCTTCTGACAATCCAGACTGAGCCGGCAATTTCAGATATGTTGAGTCTAAATATTGATTGATTTCCATAATTACAAAAATAAAAAAAGGATACAAATAATTTGTATCCTTTTGTGATTATATCAAATTGATTAAACTTTCAATTGTCTGCTGATACTTTGCTCCAGAGAAAGAATCGTTTCCGTTCTTGTTACACCTTTCAGCTTTTGGATTTTGTTAAGAATCTGCATCAGATGATCGTTGTCTTTACAAAGCACTTTTAGAAAAATAGTATAATTTCCAGTTGTGTAATGCGCTTCAACAACTTCATTTACCAAGTTGAGGTTCTTGATAGCATCTTGATAATGACTTGGTTGCTCCAAGAAAACTCCAATATATGAAACTACTTTGTAACCGATTTTTCTTGGATTTAGGAACGAGATAGAATTTTCTATAACGCCCGCTTGTTCTAATTTTTTGATTCTCTGGTGAACTGCCGTTGTAGAAATCCCAACGTGCTTAGAGATGTGAGCTAGGGATGTTTTGGCATTATCCATTAACATATAAATAATCTCCTTGTCTACTCCGTCTAAATGATACCCAGATTCAGATGCACTCTTCATAATTTTTATTATTAATTTTATTGCAATTTAAAACAAACATTTAATTAAACAAAAACAATTAACGAATTTTAAGGTTTTAATATTAAATTGAAAATTTGCATTTAATTAAATCAAATCTTCATTATTTTTTACTTGGTCGTAAATTTATAGAAATTTATACGAAATATAAAATTATATTATTGATTATTTTACAAAAAATCACAAAAATCATTTAAACGAAAATTCCTTCAAAAAACAACTTTACATTAAAATTTGGTTAATAATAAATTAACATTAAAGATATAACTGAATAAAACAAATTAAAATAAACAATTGAAAACCAACTCATTAAAACCTCAAAACTCATTGAAATAAAAATATTAATGGTGAAGTAAAAATTGATATATTTATCATCTTAATATATAGACCTTATGAAATTTTTTTACAATCTGATCGCAATCTTTATTGCGACCATTAGCTTTGCGCAGACACAGACGGTCACGTACTCGATCAGTCCATCTGCCTTTAACGAAGATGAATCGATCACTATTACCTTCAACGGAAGTAGTATTAATGAATCCACTTGGGGTGTAACGAACAATGCTCTTTATCTTTGGGCATGGTCTTATGACTTGAATGACGCCAACAGCGTGGACTGCCCAAGTAACGGAGCCTGGACTGCATCCAGCGAAACTAACAGACTGACCTACAACTCTGGCAATGATACCTACACAATAACCTTTGTTCCAAAAACTTTCTACAACAGAACGGGAATTGGCAAAATTGGGTTCTTGTTAAAAACAAAAACTGGAAACGGGCAATCTCAGGATAACTATTCTGAAGTGGGGAAATTCCAGTTTGTCAATACGACACCTAAAAACGGTTCCATCAACTTCACTTCTTCAGGAACTAATTTCCCAATCTCTTACAGCACATCTTTACCTGCAAATTATGTGGTAAAAGCCAATGGAAATACAATTTACACAGCAAATAACGTGTCATCCATATTCACGGTTTACAATGTTACCACGGAAAGTCAAATTGAACTGACGGCTACGAGCGTAGCGGACGGATCTGTACAGACTTCAAAATTCAGTATTTCTCCAACACCCACGACGCAGAGCGCAGCAATTCCGTCTTATATGAGACAAGGGATTTCTTACGATCCGAATGATCCTACAAAAGTTGGATTGGCTCTTTATGCTCCATTCAAAAGTTATGTTCACGTTATTGGAAGTTTCAACAACTGGCAGGTTTCTTCTAATTATATTATGAAGAGAGATACGAGCAATACGAATCTTTACTGGATAGAAATTACAGGATTGACACCTCAGCAAGTTTATACTTTTCAATACAGAACAAGTGATGGTGTAAAAGTAGCAGATCCATATTCTACATTAGTTCTCTCTCCGGACGATGATCCATTTATCAGCGCATCAACTTATCCTAATTTACCAACTTATCCTGCAGGGCAGCAATACGATGTTTCAGTCATTCAAACTGCGAAACCTGCTTACAACTGGACGGTTACTAATTTCCAAAAACCGGCTAAACAAAACTTAATCGTTTACGAAGCATTGGTTAGAGATTTTACAGAAGGAAAAAACTGGCAGACTATGATTGACAAAATCCCTTATATCAAAGGATTAAATGTCAACGCTATCGAATTGATGCCTGTAATGGAATTTGATGGAAATAATTCTTGGGGTTATAATCCTGGATTTCATTTAGCTTTGGATAAAGCCTATGGAACACCTGAAAAATTCAAAGAGTTTATTGACAAATGCCACCAAAATGGGATTGCAGTGATCTTGGATGTTGCATTGAATCACGCTACCGGCAGATCTCCGCTGGAAAGACTTTGGTCTACCAGCACAGACGGAAGTTACGGAGGCGTTGCGTCTAACAATCCATATTTCAATCAGCTGGCAAAACACGCCTACAGTGTTTTTTATGATTTCAACCATTCAAAACCTGAAACAAGATATTACGTTAATCGAGTTTTGGAACAATGGATTTCTGAATACAAAATTGACGGATTCCGTTGGGACTTAACCAAAGGATTTACTCAAAACTGTACAGCTTCAGACGAGGCTTGTACAGGCGCTTACCAACAAGACCGTGTGGATGTTTTGAAATTATATTCAGATTATCAATGGGCTCAAGATCCTTCATCATACATCATTTTCGAACATTTGGGAACAGATGCAGAAGAGCAGCAGTGGGCGAATTACAGAATCAACGAAGGAAAAGGCGTGATGATGTGGGATAATTTAACCGGTTCTTTTGGTCAAAACACAATGGGTTACGATTCAAACAGCAATTTCAACAAAATTGATTTTGAAAATCACGGTTTTGCGGAAAGAAGAAATGTTTCTTACGGAGAAAGTCATGATGAGGAACGTCTGATGTTCAAAAACTTAAATTATGGGAATGCTAACGGTTCTTACAACGTCAAAGATCTCAACACATCACTTGAAAGACAAAAAGCATTTGGCGCCGTTTTCTTCACCGTTCCTGGTCCGAAAATGATCTGGCAGTTTGGAGAACTAGGCTACGAATTCAGTATCAACAGATGCGAGAACGGAACTATCAGCAATGATTGCAGAACCTCTCCAAAACCAGTGGCGTTCACTTTAGGTTACGATACCAATGCGAATAGAAAAGCCGTTTACGACACTTGGGCCAAAATCTTAGCTATCAGATTATCAAGCCAGGTTTTTGACACCACCACTTTCACTGTAGAATCCGGAAATCTTTTGCCAAGAATCTACGTTTGGAATGATGCTTTGCCATCAAACTCTTTAAAAAATGTAGTAGTCGTTGCCAACTTCACAACAACTGCTCAAACTGTAACGCCAAACTTCCCATACGCAGGAACTTGGTACAACTTGATGGACAATTCTTCTATGGGTGCAAACCCTTCTACAACAGTAGTTCTACAACCTGGAGAATTCAGAATCTATGGAAACCAAACCGCTTTAGCAACTGACGAAACGAAGATTGATGCGAATAAAACATCATTGCAAATCGTTCAGAATCCGGCAACAGACGGATTGTTGAAAATCAGATACAACAAAGCGAAAAACGGACAAATCAACATCTACGATCTTAATGGTAAATTAGTAAAATCTTACGGACTGAAATCCGCCAAAGGAGACGAAACATTCTCTGTAAACGGCATCGGAACAGGAAATTACTTAGTACAATTGAAGTCTGAAGAAGGTTTGGCAGTTTCTAAGCTGATCATCAAATAAGACAAAATAAATTTTCAAATCAAAAAAATCGCCTCAAGCAATTGAGGCGATTTTTATTTTTATTTTTCAGCAAGTTCTTTCAGTTTTCCAAGACCTTCCGAGAAGGATTTATTCATTTGCCAAGTCATCAGCGGTTTCATCGGTTTGAAAAGCGTTTCGATTTCATAATCAATATTCCAGGTCACTTTGGTTTTAGAACCTTCCGAAGCCAAAAGCAAATCAGAAGTCGCGTTGTCATCCATCGGTTGGATGAAATGCATTTTCGTTCCCACCTTTTCATTCGGAACAATTGAAGTAATTTCCTGTTCACCTTCTCCCACATCGTCATTCCCTTTCCAGCGGTAGCCGTCACCCACTTCTCCGCTATTTCCACGGTAAGTCACAGTCAGATTCGGATCCATTTTCATCCACGGATTCCAAGTGTTGAATGCCTTCATTGAGTTCACATTCTGCCACACTTTTTCTTTCGGCACATTCACGACAATCGATTGTTCGTTGTGACATTTGCTGTCAAAAAACAAAATAGCTATCAGACAATAAGCAATGATTATTGCCACGATGACGCTGATAATTTTCAGAAATTTCTTCATAATAAGTTAGTTTTAAGTTCATAACAAATCTAAAAAGAATTTGAACACAAAAACTTTTCATAAGACAATATTTCATTTTCCGTTTTACTGATGATCATTTGGGCGCCAATTTCCGCCTTCCGTTCCCGCTTTTTTCTGCCATTGCGAAAGAAGCTAAGTCAATCGAAAGAACTTTTCAGCAATCGCAATGTCAGAAAAAGAGCTCCACTCAAGTCGGGGCGCAATTTTGTCATACTTTCAACTTTAGGTACTAAATTTGTGATTTCAACAATCAAAGAAAAAAGCTTCGACTCCGCTCAGCCTGACAATTAGAAAGTCATTTAAACATTGTCACTCTGAGCGAAGTCGAAGAGCTTTTTACATTAAACTTAAATTAAAAACAAAAGAATGAATCCACTTTTAGAAAAATTCAATACCAAATACACCTCATCACCTTTCAGCGACATCAAAGAAGAACATTATCTTCCCGCTTTTCAGGAATTAATCAAAACTTCCGAAAAAGAAATCGATGAAATTACCAATAATCCGGAAACGCCAACTTTCGAAAACACGATTGAAGCAATGGCTTTTTCCGGCGAACAATTGGACCGAGTTTCCAGCATTTTTTTCAATCTTAACTCGGCAGAAACCAATGATGAGATTCAGAAAATCGCTCAGGACGTTTCACCTTTGTTGGCAGAATTCTCTTCCAAAATTTCTCAAAACGAAAAATTATTTGAAAGAATCAAAAACGTTTATGACCAAAAAGAAACTTTGTCGCTGAACGACGAACAGCAAATGTTACTCAATGAAACTTACAAAGGTTTCGTAAGAAGCGGTGCTTTATTGAATGAAGAAGACAAAAAGAAACTGGAGAAAATCAATATGGATTTGTCCATCAAATCGCTTCAGTTCGGTCAAAATGCTTTGGCTTCAACCAACGCTTATTTCAAACATATTACTGATAAAGAAGAACTAAAAGGTATTCCGGAAGCCATTCTTGAACAATATGAAGAAGATGCGAAAGAAAAAGGTTTGGAAGGTTATGTGATTACACTTCAATATCCGAGTTATCTTCCGGCAATGACTTACGCAGAAAACCGTGAATTGAGAAAAGAATTGGCTCTTGCAAACGGAAAAAAATCTTTCGACGGTGGCGAATTTGACAATCAAAATCTCATCAAGGAAATCGTAAAACTTCGTCAGGAAAAAGCAGAATTGTTGGGTTATAAAAACTTCGCCGATTTTGTTTTGGAAGAAAGAATGGCACAATCGCCAGCCAAAGTTTTCGAATTTCTGAATGAACTTCTTGACAAAGCAAAACCTTTCGCTCAAAAAGAAATAGAAGAACTGAAATCTCTCGCAAAAGCCGACGGCATAGACGATATCCAAAGTTATGATCACACTTTTTACGCTGAGAAATTAAGAAAGCAAAAATTCGATATCGATGATGAGGAACTGAAACCATATTTCCAACTGGAGAAAGTTCAGGAAGCGGTTTTTGGTTTGGCAGGAACATTATTTGGATTAGAATTTAAAGAAATCAATGATGTTCAGAAATACCACGATGACGTAAAAACCTATGAAGTGTCAGAGGTTAGAAGTCAGATGTCAGATGTTTCCAGCGAATTGCAATCTTCTGACTCCCAGCATCCGACTTCCGGCTATAAAGCTTTGCTTTATGTAGATTATCACCCGAGAAAAGGAAAACGTGCCGGAGCCTGGATGACGAGTTATAAAAATCAGTATAAAAAAGACGGCGAAAATTCACGTCCGCACATTTCCGTGGTTTGCAACTTCACAAAACCGACAAAAGACACACCGAGTTTGCTGACTTTTCAGGAAGTGACAACCTTGTTCCACGAATTTGGACACGCCCTTCACGGCATTTTAGCAGACACGCAATATCCAAATCTTTCCGGAACTTCGGTTAAATGGGATTTTGTGGAATTGCCTTCTCAATTTTTGGAAAACTACTGTTACGAACCAGAATTCCTGAAAACTTTTTCCAAACATTACCAAACCGGAGAAATCCTGCCCAACGAAAAAATCGAGAAATTATCTGAAAGCAAATCTTTTATGGAAGGCTATCAGACGATGAGACAAGTTGGGCTTGGACTGTTGGATATGGCGTTTCACTCAAGCGTGACGGAGCACGAAGTGACGGATGTAAAAGAATTTGAAGATTACTTCACAAAAGCCACACAAATCTATCCTTCGAATCCGGAAACGGCGACTGCACCGAGCTTTTCTCATATTTTCCAAGGTGGCTATTCTGCCGGATATTATTCTTACAAATGGGCTGAAGTTTTGGATGCGGATGCGTTTTATTATTTCAAAGAAAATGGAATCTTCAATCCAGAAATTGCTTCGAAATATAAAATCCTGTTGTCTTCAGGCGGAACCAAAAATCCAATGGAATTGTACAAAAACTTCCGCGGAAGTGAGCCAAAGGTTGAGAGTTTGCTGAAAAGAGCTTTCGGAGAATAAATTAATAGACACGAGATGCAAGAACCAGGATTTGAGACTTAAAAAAAATCTTGATTCTTGTGTCTCAAATCTTGAATCTTAAAATATAAAAATGACTTGTCCCTGCTGTTCCGGAAAATCCTACGAAGATTGTTGCCAACCATATCACACCAAAGAAAAATTCCCGCCAACTGCGGAAGCTTTGATGCGTTCGCGTTTTTCGGCTTTTGCAATTCCAAATGGCGATTATCTTTGGGAAACAACTTCGCCAGCGAAAAGACAGTTTCATAACAAAAAATCTTTGCAGGAATGGGGAGAAATTAATGAGTGGACGAAGTTAGAAATCGTCAACAAACCAACTGATTATAAAGTGGAGTTCAAAGCTTTTTATACGGATGAAGATGGAAATCCGCAGGTTCACCACGAGTTATCAAAATTCAAAATGATTCAGAACCGCTGGTTTTATGTGAGTGGAGAATTTTTGGATTAAATATTTTCAACCAAAAGGCACAAAAGAAAATTTTCTAAGCAAGAAACTTTTGTGCCTTTTGTGGTTATTTTATTCTTTCAATTGCTTTTTCTTTTGTCTCAGAACATACAGATACAAACTTTCCACTTTCGCCCGCGCCCAATCGGTTTTTCTGAGAAATTTCAAAGAAGAACTCACACTTGGATTTTCGCCGGTGAAACATTTGATGTTGATTTGTTTGCCCAATTCGCCGTAACCTTTGTAATATTCCAGCAATTCTTCCAGAATGGCGTCTAATCTTTTTCCGTGTAAAGGGTCTTTTGAAGTGTTTTCCATTTTGTAAAATTATTAATATTATTTTGAACACAAAGCGCGCAAAGATTTTGAAATCCATCCTTGGTTTTTATCTACATTAATAATTTATGATTATCGAGATTTCATATATTTGATTAAAATAAAAATATGAAATCTTTAATCTTTGCTTCAATCTTATTATCGACAATGTTTTCTGCTCAGGACTTCGCCAATTTTGGCAAATATGAAAAACAAAACCAACAGGTTATTTCCCAAAATACAGCGCCAAATTCTGTTTTGATGGGCGATTCTATCACAGAAGGCTGGTTTGCCACAGACCCGAATTTCTTCACTAAAAATAATTTTGTGGGAAGGGGAATCAGTGGACAAGTGACATCTCAAATGCTGTTGAGATTTCGCGAAGATGTGATTAAACTGACACCAAAGCGCGTCATCATTCTTGCGGGAACCAATGATATTGCGGAAAATCAAGGTCCGATTTCTTTGGACAAAATCTTTGGAAATATCGTTTCAATGGCAGAATTGGCGAAGGCGAATAACATCAAAGTTGTGCTTTGCTCAGCACTTCCAGCCTACGATTTCCCTTGGAGAAAAGATATGAAACCAGCTGACAAAGTAATTGCGCTGAATCAAATGATTAAAGATTACGCCAAGAAAAACAACTTGACTTACGTGGATTATCATTCAGTTCTGAAAGATGATAAAAATGGTTTACCTAAAGAAATCGCGGAAGATGGCATCCATCCTAACAAATTGGGTTACGAAAAAATGGAATCTATCCTGATGAAGAATTTGAAATAATGAATTTAGAGAAACTAAAATATCCAGTTGGGAAATTCTCAAAACCAGTAGTGACTACAAAAGAAATCGTAGATTCTGCGATTTCTGAAATTGAAAACTTTCCAAATCTTGTGAAAGCTGAGATTCAAAATCTTGATGACATAGATTTAAAATTGAGATACAGACCCGATGGTTGGACGATTTCTCAAGTCGTTCATCACTGTGCCGATAGTCATATCAACAGTTATGTGCGGTTCAAATTGGCATTGACGGAAAATCTGCCGACCATCAAACCTTATGAGGAAAGTCTTTGGGCAGAATTGTCGGATAATCAATTATCGCCGTTGGTTTCGTTGCAACTTTTGGAGGCTTTGCACGTGAGATGGGTTTATCTTTTGAAAACGTTGACTGAGGAAGATTTGAACAAAGCGTTCATTCATCCGGAGCAATCGGAAAAGATTTCGCTCAAAGAAAATATTTTGATATACAGCTGGCATTGTCAGCATCATTTGGCTCACATTCGTCAGGCGAAGAAGTTGAGGTTTTAATTTAAAAATAACTTTATGAAAAAGTCAGTTTCAATATTATTTTTTGTTTTGTTCAATGTTTTTTCTTTTGCGCAAAGTCAAATTGATGCTGAGCTAAAAAAGTGTTTAGGCAAAGACGATTCCACCGCTAATCAAAGAAACTGCACCATTTCTGCTCAGCAATCTTGGGACAAAGAACTGAACAAACATTATTTGTCATTAAGCAAAAAACTCTCGGCATCAGGCAAAAAAGAATTATTGGAAGCTCAGCGCAACTGGATTCTGTTCCGAGATTCTGAAGTCAAACTAATCAACAAATATTATTTCGAAATCAAAAAAGGAACAATTTTTCAAGTGATTGCTGAAAACAAAAAATTAGAGATCATCAAAGAAAGGGCGTTGCAATTGAAGGAATTTGATGAGCAGTTTGGTTATTAAATAAGCACTATGATTTACAACAACCATTATCACAATTATTTGAAAATTAGTAAGGCGAAAAAATGTATGTTTACGCGACTAGTAAATTAACTATTATCAAATTATTTTATTAAACTCAGATTAATTATGGATTATCCACAACTATACTTTTCAGAATCTTTTAAAAAAATAATTGAATCAGAGAATTTTGAGAAAGAATCTCCAGTAGCACCTACATATCCTAAATATCATACTGGATTATTTAGTTTATTTACACGTAAAAATAAAACATTAAAAGATGATTACTTAAAAGAATTAGCGAAGTTTAATATTGATAATAATAATTATAAAAAAGAAAAAAAAATAATTCGAGAAATTGGAATCGATGAATTTAATAATCAAAAAAAATTAGAAACCATTCAGAGATTTTTAAGTAATTCTTGGAATCACATTAATAATAAAGACTATAAAAAAGGTTATTGGCACGATGAATTTAAAGACACTCTTCAATATTACTTTAAAAATAGAATATTTGAAAGTATTTCCATAAAAAACTCAGACATTGAAGATTATGAAGACAAATATTTTACTTCCATAGATTTATATGTTACTGACTTAGCATATATCGAAAATAACATAAAAATTGATATTGAAATTGATGAACCTTATACCTTTAAAACGCAAAGAGCAATACACTTAGACGATAACGATAGAAATTTATTTTTCTTACAGCATAATTGGTTTATAATACGATTTTGCGAGGAACAAGTTATTCATTTTCCTGATGAATGTATCAAAGTTATTGAAAATTATATTCGATTCATTAAAACTGGTAACATGAAATATTATTATCTGAGCAAGAATTCAATTACTAATCTTCCAAAATGGAATGAATCTTCAGTAAAGAAAATGATACATTCAAATTACAGAGAAAAATATATTGCTTTATATTCTCAGAAATTAAAAGAAGCAAGAGAACAATCTCAGGCAAATTCAAAAAACAGAGCTATATGAAAATTTACACATTATATTCCTCCCGAAAAGTGTACTTTTAGGCAAAATTTTTTCAGTGATGATTTACGGAATCGACCAATTGGGATATAAGGATGTTTTAGAGATTTTACAAAATCCTGCCAAAGCCCAACTCAATCAAAAATCTAAAGACCAAATCATAAAATCGCAACAGAATGTTCAGAAAATTGTAGCGTCTGACAGAACGGTTTATGGTATCAACACAGGCTTCGGGCCACTTTGCGATGTCAAAATATCGGAAGAAGAAACAGCTCAACTTCAGCATAATCTGATTATTTCCCACGCCGTCGGCGTCGGAAAACCGATTCATAAAAATATCTCCAAAATAATGATGATTTCCAAAATCCACGCTTTGTCGAAAGGATTTTCGGGCGTTTCATTAGACGTTATCGAACGATTGATTCTGATGCTGGAACTGGATATCACGCCCGTTGTTCCGGAGCAAGGTTCAGTTGGCGCATCGGGCGATTTGGCACCGTTGGCTCATTTGGTTTTGCCACTGTTAGGATTAGGTCAGGTTTGGGAAAATGACGAAATCAGAGTGACTTCCGAGGTCTTGGAAAAACATAACATTCAGCCTCTGAAACTTGGTCCGAAAGAAGGTTTGGGATTGATTAACGGAACGCAATTCATCTTAGCTCACGCCATTACCGGACTTTCAAAATTCGAATATCTTTTGGATTTAGCAGATTTGACAGCATCAATGAGTCTGGAGGCTTACCGAGGTTCATCAAGCCCGTTCAAAAAAGAGTTGCACGAGATTCGTCCATTCGACGGAAGCAGAAAAGTAGCGGAAAGAATGCGAAATTTCCTGCAAGATTCGGATAATCTAAAGTCTCACGAATTCTGTGACCGCGTTCAGGACCCATATTCTATGCGATGTGTTCCGCAGGTTCACGGCGCGAGTAGAAATGCCTTCGAACATCTGAAACAAATGGCAGAAACAGAACTAAATTCTGTGACGGACAATCCAATTATTTTAAGTGCGGAAGAATCAATTTCTGGCGGCAATTTCCACGGACAATTGATGGCTTTGCCTTTGGATTATTGTTCTTTGGCAGCTGCAGAATTAGGAAATATTTCTGACAGAAGAAGTTATCTTTTACTCGAAGGAAAATATGGCTTACCGAAATTGTTAGTAGAAAGTTCCGGCTTGAATTCTGGCTTTATGATTCCGCAGTATACAAGCGCAGCATTGGTTACAGAGAATAAAACACTTTGTTTCCCGGCATCCGCCGATTCTATACCGACAAGTTTAGGACAGGAAGACCACGTTTCTATGGGTAGTATTTCGGGAAGAAAATTCAATCAGATTTTGGGGAATTTGGAAAACATTTTGGCCATCGAATTGATGTTCGCTGCGCAAGGTCTGGAATTCCGAAGACCGGCAAAATGTTCTAAAATTGTTGAGGAAAATTATGATATCATCCGTTCTGTAGTTCCGAAATTGGAAGACGACAGATTGATTGGCGAAGATATTTTGAAGATTGCTGAGTTGATTAGAGAGAGGAAATTTGTAGTCGCATAATTATAGCCTATTACACAAATGATGATTCCTAAAAAATTTCTTTTAATATTTTTTCTTTTCTATTCCGCATTAATATTTTCTCAGTCGAAATATAAATTTGAAGTTTGCGATATTAATAATAATGGCAAATATAAATTCCAAGAGCCCGATTATAATTTATTTAAAGAATTAGTATCTGCCGATTTATTTGGGGAAGCAGAAGTTTATATATCAAGTCCTGGACAAGGTATTGTCAAAGTTAAAAATCTTTCGACCTCACCTATTATAGAAAATGTTTGTTTGCCAAATGATAGCATAAAAAGTGTTTATGAAATAGCAATTAATTCACAAAAAGAAATCTTTGTAACTGGTGAAAAAAAATACGGTGCTATTTACAAAGTAGATGAAAATAAATGTACCTACACAGAAAACGTTACAAATCTTTCTTTTCCTATTCAATCTATGTCATTTGATGACTTAGATAATTTATATGCTGGACAAGGTGGTAATTATATATACAGGAGTAGCAAAAACGACCCCTATAATTTTGCTATTTGGCACGATTTCGTTAACGGATCACCATCAGGTGATTATGTAAAGGTGAACGGAAAAATGTATATTTCTTGGACTTTTGATGTTTGGAATCCTGACAATGTTCTTTTTGAAGTTGAAGTAGACAGTGATAATAATTTCTTATCATATAAAAATTTAGGCCCTATTAAAGGTCATACTTACGGATTAGCTTCGGAATATGGTAAACTGTATGGAGTAACTCCTAATGAACTTTATGAAATTAATTTAGCTGACATGTCTACCAAAACAATTATTAAAAACCCTAACATCCAAACTTATTATGGCGAATGGTGGGGAGCAGCCGGTAAACACGAAGCATTCAAAATAAGTTATAATATTTATAGAAGCGAAGACGAAGCAAATAATCAAAAAAATCCAATAAATTTTCCCTACACCAATGAAACTGAATACTCTCAAACAATATATATCCGAATCGACAACTTGCAAAACAATACTCTTATAGGTATATTTCCTTTTGATTTAATAATAAATAAAAATCCTGTAATAAACATTCAAAAAGAGTATACCGTTTGCTATAATGGAGATTACACGCCTGTGATGCTACAAACAGGTCTTGATGAGGCAAATTATTCTTTTCAATGGCTTTTGGATGGAACTTTATTGCCTACAGAAAATTCAGCCAGTCTTAGAACAATTCAAAAAGGTGAATATGAAGTTATTGCTAAAAATAAAATAACACATTGTCAATCTTCTGGAAAAACCATAGTAAAACAATCTGACATTTTCATCGATAATATAGATTTACAACAAAAATATATCAATGTTTTTGCAAGCGGGAATGATATTCCTTTTTCTTATAGTCTTAACCATTCTAACTGGCAAGACAATAGCTATTTTTATGATTTTCCATTTGGGAATTTAGTATTTTCTGCAAAAAATTCAAAAAACTGTATGAGTAAAGAATTTTTAAAAAAATACGTACCCTTTAATCTAATAACTCCTAATGGTGATGGGAAAAATGATTATTTTACTTTTAATTATCCAATTGTAAAGAATAATTATGAAATTACAATTTTCACTAAAACTGGAAGTATAATTTTAAAAACAAAATTAGACGATAATTTCATCTGGAATGGAAAAGACAAAATAGGTAAAAATCTTCCATCTGACACCTATTGGTATGCAATAACTGAAAACGGAAATTTAATTTACTCAAACTATATTATTCTAAAGAATTATTAATGCAAACCCTGAGAACAACCTCCGAAAACCCAGACTTTCAAAACCTCGTAAAACAATTGGACGCGTATCTCGCTATGATGGATGGCGACGAACACGCTTTTTACAATCAATACAACAAAATTGATATGCTGAAAAACTGCATTGTTATTTTTGACAATGATGAAGCGGTTGCGTGTGGTGCCATCAAAGAGTTGGATTCGAAATCGATGGAAGTCAAAAGGATGTTTACGCTTCCTGAGAAACGTGGGAAAGGTCTGGCGTCGGCAATTTTGAAGGAATTAGAAGTTTGGTCTAAAGAATTAGGTTACGAAAAAACGGTTCTCGAAACTGGAAAAAGACAAATCGAAGCTGTGGCTCTTTATCAAAAATGCAGATACAAAATCATTCCGAATTATGGACAATATGCAGGCATTGAAAACAGCGTTTGTTTCCATAAAGACTTGTAATCAATTTCCAAAAGTATAATCCAAAGGCAACATTTTCGAGACATTCTGATTGGAAAAATGGTCTTCCAAAATCAATTGGTCCGGCTCAGAACAAATACCTTCTGGATAAATTTCAAACTCCAGAGCATCGGGATGAATAAACGAAGTTTGCGTAGAAGCACTTGCCGATTTCACAATTTCGCTCTTCTTTATTTCATAAAAATATTTCTGATAATTGACCTGTAGTAAATCTTCGAAGTTCAAAAATAACCTACCGTCTTTCCGTTTGGTGTAATCGGATTCTTTCATTTTGGTTTTTAGAATCGCCATTAGAAATTCGGGATTTTTATTTTTTCTGTTGGCGATATCCTGCAATTCCGGCGACAATCCGACCTCCATATTTTTCTGACTTCTTACAAAGATGTAATAATCCTGCAACTGTTGCACCTCAGCTTCTGACGGATATTTCGGATTTTTGATTCGCCTGGCATGATTCACGATGAAACCTTCCTTTTCCAGCTCATCTTTGTAAAGACTTCTGAAAAAATGCATCAGACTGCCTTTATACGCATTCATTCGATTAAGAATTATATTTTTTTTAAAACTATTGTCCTTGAAAAATGAAGTTCCGAGATAACTCGAACTTTTCTTTTTGAAGTCCGATTCGAAATTAATGAGGTTGTATTGGATGGTGTAACCCAGCTTTTTATTTTCAATAATTAAAGTCTGTGGCGCTTTGACTTTCAGAAATTGATTCTTTTTATCGTAAGAAAATTTGAGTGTCCGTTGATTTTTAATCGTGACTCCTTCCCTATCAAACCCTAAAAATTTATCCAGGAAAAAATTAATAAAATCTTTGTAAGCCTGCTCTGTGTAAGGAATAATGACCACTTCCTCAATTTCTTTTACAGGATTGATAATCACTTTAACCGATTTCCCAATAGCTTGATTGACGGGAAAAATACTGGTTTCATAATTATCTTTTTGAAATATCAGATTCCCGCTTTTCTGTCCTTGAATATCGAGTTTAAAAGTTCCGTCTATAATCGTAGTCGTTGAGATTTTGGTTCCGTCTAAATAGACATTCACCTCCGGAATCGCAGTGCCACTTTCAGTTTGGATTTTTCCGGAAATGGTTTGGGAATAGACTATGGCGATATTCAGAAGTAATATCAGAAGTAAAAATTTTCTCACGGCTATTAATTTTGACTTCGAATTTACTCAATAAAAAAGAAATTCGCTTTTTCTAATCTTATTTAGATGTAATTGTAATTCACAGGTCGCACCTACGGAGCTTTTTCTACTCTTTTTCCGGATGTTCTATTAACAGATCGCTCCCACGGAGCACTGTGAAAATACATTTCATTTATCCAATTCTCAAAGAAGTCATACTCAAAGAACCGCCAATCAATTCGTCATTGAATAACGATAATTCTTCTGATTTCTCCTTCAAACCAAGATTGTAAATTAGTGGTAGAAAATGGTCAGGCGTCGGAACTGCTTGTTGTAAAAACGAACCTTGCTTTTGATAATCAATTAACTTTTGAAAATCGCCGTCCAAAAGCCAATTATTAGTTTTTTCTCTGGCTTCTATTGCCCAATCCCAGCCGGCTCCAACGGTATCGATATTTTTCCAATCAATTAATCGGAGATTATGGACAATGTTTCCGCTCCCGATAATCAGGATTCCTTTCTCACGGAGTTTGGATAATTTTTTGGCTAAATCAAAATGGTATTGAGGTGGTTTTGTATAATCAATACTCAACTGAATGACTGGAATATCTGCATCCGGATAAAGATGTCGCAAAACCGACCAAGCGCCGTGGTCCAATCCCCAATTGTGGTTTTCTTCTACCAAAACTGGTGCGAGCAATTCGGCGATTTCTTTGGCGAGTTCTGGATTTCCTTTGGCGGGATATTGAACATCGAACAATGCTTGCGGGAAACCTCCAAAATCGTGAATGGTTCTGGGCATTTCCATCGCCGTGACAAAAGTTCCGCTGGTAAACCAATGCGCAGAAATACAAATAATGGCATTTGGTTTTGGGATTTCTTTGCTGATATTCCGGAAACCTTGTACAAAAATATTTTCTTCGATGGCGTTCATCGGAGAACCGTGTCCTAAGAATAGAACGGGCATTTTTTGTGTGGTTTTGAAATTATCGGAGATGTTGGAAAGGTCGTTGAGGTTCATTTTTTTTGTAAAAAGTAAAATGTATTAATGTAAAATGTATTTTATTTTCTCGCGGATTTGGCGGATTGAGCAGATTTTCGAAACACTTAAGTTGATTTTTCTTCGAACTGCAAAGTCACATAAGAACAATTAAGTTTTTGAAATCTTCGATTTTGGACAATGGCTAATTGAAAGACCAATGTTCAACCTTGCGAAGCGCAGCCCGACTTGAGCGGAAATCCTTTTTTGCGTGTACTCATCTTCTACTGAATTGGAAACTTTCTGCAAAAAAGATTGGGAGCGGAAGGCGGATTAAGCTGCCCAAACCTAACGTAGTGGTTCGACGTAGTCAAATTATTACAATTAAAATCAAAAAAGCGTGAACAAAGTTGCCCTTGTTCACACTTTAAAAACTCAAACTATAAAATACTATGATGTATTATTGTTTTACAAATTGCAATTCGCCTGCAATTTTAACTTCTTCGCTTACCATCACACCGCCTGTTTCCAATACTGCGTTCCAAGTCAAACCGAAGTCGCTTCTTTTGATTTTTCCTTCGAAAGAGAAACCTGCTTTGGTGTTTCCCCAAGGGTCAGAATTGATTCCTCCGAAGTCTACATCTAGAGTAATTTCTTTGGTAATACCGTTCAATGTTAGGTTTCCTGTAACATCGCCGTTCAAAGTTGAAGCTTCGAAAGTGATTTTTGGGTTAGCTTCTGCGTTGAAGAAATCTGCTGATTTCAGGTGATTATCTCTGTCTGCATTGTTTGTGAAGATAGAATCGGTATCGATGAAAGCTGAAACTTTTGCGCTTGCGAATGTGTCATCTTCTGCGTCGATTTCTGCGTTGAAAGTTGTGAATTCTCCTTTTACATTTGAAATCATCAAGTGTTTTACTTTGAAAGTGATTTCGCTATGAGTTGGGTCTAATAACCATTTAGTTGCCATAATTTTAATATTTTGTTGTTTAATTATAGTGCAAATTTAGGCTGGTCAGATTTCCCTCACATTGATGTAAGTTAAGAATTGTATTTCTCGGTCAAATATTTCCAATAACGTTTCGGAACGTGCTGGATGTGGAGCTTTGTATTTTTTCTTTCCTTGATGTTGGTTTTCGTAAAATAGCTTTGCCAAAGCGTTTGGTATTTCTTCTCTTCGTCGTGAAATTTTTCTTTGTATTGATTGAGATTCAGTTTTTCATCGGGATAAAAGAATTCGCAGTTTTCCAAATCGTAGAACAATCCGTAATGTCTTCTCAAATCATAAATCATCCATTTCTGGTCTGCGTATCGGTCTTTGAAATGTTTTCGAATCAATGGCAACACATTGAAATCTGGGTCAATTTTCGCGAAATAAATATCGTCCTGCATTTTCTCGAATCTGACGAAAGCAGTCATTCTGTGTCTTTCCCGACTGACGGATTTGCAGATTTTTGAGATTTTCAGAATATCATCGTTAGCGAAGTTTTGGAGAATATTATCGTTTGGATGTTTGATGGATTGTTTTACTGCAGAAAAAATAAGTTGTTCTAATTCTGAATCCTCGGAAAGATAGACTTTGATTAATTGACTGATTCCTGACTTACCTATATTTTGTTCTAATTTATTGAAAACTCTTTCGGATTTTTCTTGCTGAGTAATGACTTCGTGAATCTCCGCAAACATATTTTCCTGCTGGAAATTTTCTCTGTTTTTGATTTCCACATCTTTGTAACGGTATTCAAAAACTTCGAATATCGCAGTTAAAAGTCCGTCGAAAGTTCCGTCGTATAATAATGTGATCATCTTATTTTTAATTGAAACACTTCGACTCCGCTCAGTGTGACATTTCTAATACTATTTGGAGTGTTGCCAGGCTGAGGCTCTCGAAGCCTTTGTATTTAAAACAAAGTCAACTGCTGAGAAAACTGATTCTGAAACTTAGATTGACTTCCACCTATTATTAATTTTCTTAAATTCAAATCAGTTAAATGTTTCAGAAATGGATTACCATAAGTGAAATCAATAAAATATTTGGCACGATTGACCGCAGCACCCAATTTTTTAAGGTGGTCAATACTTAAAACTTGAAATTGTCTTGCGCTCACAATTTTCTGTGCCGTTTTTACACCAATTCCTGGAATTCTGAGAATCATTTTATAATCAGCAGTTTGAAGATTAACCGGAAATTGGTCTAAGTTTCTCAAAGCCCAACTTAATTTTGGGTCAACTTCTAAATCAAGAAACGGCATACCAGAATCCAGAATTTCATCTGCTTTAAAACCATAAAACCTCATCAGCCAATCAGATTGATACAAACGATTTTCTCTCAAAACAGGAACTTCCGCAGTAATTGCCGGCAAGCGATTGTCCGATGTCACAGGAATATAACCCGAGTAATAGACACGTTTCATCCCATAATTTTTGTAGAAATGGTCAGCAACTTTGATGATTTGCAAATCGTTTTCGTTGGTTGCGCCAACAATCATTTGCGTGGATTGTCCTGCCGGAGCGAACTTCGGAACGCTTTTGATAATTTTCTTTTCGTCTTTGTATTGCTGAATTCCTTTTTGGACGATTCTCATCGGTTGCAGCATATCTTCACGATTTTTATCAGGCGCCAAAAGTTTAAGTCCAGATTCAGTCGGAATTTCTAGGTTTACGGAAAGTCGGTCAGCGTAAAGTGCCGCTTCCTGCATCAGAATATCACTTGCTCCAGGAATTGATTTAAGATGAATATAGCCATTGAATTGATGTTCAGTTCTCAGCTTTTTGGCAACCCGAACCAAACGTTCCATTGTTGTATCTGCGTCTTTGAAAATTCCGGAGCTTAGAAACAAACCTTCGATATAATTTCTACGGTAAAAACTGATGGTCAAATCCACCACTTCCTCAACCGTGAAAGCAGCACGTTTGATATCATTTGATTTTCTGGAAACGCAGTAGATGCAATCGTAAATACAATGATTGGTCAAAAGGATTTTGAGAAGGGAGACACAACGCCCGTCTTCCGTATAAGTGTGACAGATTCCACTTGCTGAACTGTCGCCCAATCCACCATTATTCTTTCTTTTCCCGCCGCTTGAGGAGCACGAAACGTCATACTTGGCAGCATCGGCAAGTATTTCCAGTTTTTCTTTTGTGCGGTCGAAGTTCATATTTTGGAGGATTTTATTAAGAGAATTAAGCTCTAATTTACTTCAAAAATAAGTCCAATAAATTAGAATTTTGCTAGTTTTTGTCAATTAAGTTACTAACAGAAATTTTGTTTTTTGTTAAATTCAATCTCTTATTATCTACACGGTTTAGTAATCCCTATTTTATTTATCTCATTTTGCAAATCGGCAATACATTCAGAATTATAATATTTTTTTAAATTCTCATAATTCATATTATCACCTCTATTTATAAAAAGAATGCTTTCAGTATTTCCATTTGATTTTAGACAATTATATTCAGGAAAAATTTTAAAAGATTCAACATATTTATTAATGTCATCATAATGATTAATTACGTCATCAACATTATTAAATACAATCCCTGTTTTCTTTCCAAAATCTGATTCTGTTCCAACATTCAAGTTCCAACTCATTGAATTTTGGCAACTAAAATTAACAAATGAGAATTTTCCAATTTCGGTTATGTAAACACTTTCGGGGAAATGATTAACATCTTTGCTTATCCCGTAAATCGATAGAATTCCTTTATTTTTCACTTTTAAAATAACACTTATATCTTCAAATGTTACATCTTCATTTCCCCACATTTTTTTGATTTCTACTTTATCATTTTTTTGAAGATTTTTTTTAATCGAATTAAATTCACTGTAATAGAAAAATTTATAGAAAATAAAAATGGATAAAACTAGAATTATAAATACTCCTAAAATTCCTATAGCTGTATATTTAATTATTTTGAGATATCTATTCATTAGTTATTTTTAAATTAAACGAAATCGTGCTTATAAAATTGCTAATTATATAAAACCATCCCATCACAATCTCTCAAAATCCTTATCTTTACAAACATAAAATTTCCCTATGAACCATCAACCTGTTGAAGGATTTTCAAAACTTTCCAAACAAAGAAAAATCGATTGGCTGATCAGCGAATATCTAAGCAACGACAGAAGTTACGAGCAGATTCTGCAGCAATATTGGAACAACGACTCTAATCTGCAAAAAATGCACGACGAATTCTCTGAAAACACAATTTCCAATTTTTATATGCCTTACGGAATTGCTCCGAATTTTCTGATTGACGGGAAACTTCTGGCGCTTCCAATGGCGGTCGAAGAAAGTTCGGTGGTGGCAGCGGCTTCCAAAGCAGCAAAATTCTGGATTGACAAAGGTGGTTTCAAAACAACCATTATTAACACAGAGAAACTTGGTCACACACATTTTATCTTCAAAACCGAAGCCCATAAACTGCTGCATTTTTTCAATTTTAAACTGAAGAAAAAATTGTTGGAAGCCACGGAAGATATTACCAAAAATATGCGCAACCGCGGCGGCGGAATCCTTGACATCAAACTCATTGATAAAACTTCGGAATTGGAAGATTATTTCCAGCTGAAAGCGAGTTTTGACACCGTAGATTCTATGGGTGCCAATTTCATTAATTCTTGTCTGGAACAATTCGGCAAAACTTTGAAAGAAGAAGTTGCCAATGAAGAAAGTTTCTCTCAGGAAGAAAAAGATTCATTGCAGATTGTGATGAATATTCTTTCCAATTACACGCCGGATTGCATCGTAAGAGCCGAAGTTTCCTGCAAAATTGAGGATTTGAAAGACGACAGCGGAATCTCCAACGAGGAATTTGCGTGGAAATTCAAACGTGCTGTGACGATTGCAGAAATCGAACCTTACAGAGCAACGACGCACAACAAAGGGATTATGAATGGTGTTGATGCCGTTGTCATCGCAACAGGAAATGATTTCCGTGCAACTGAGGCTTGTGCGCACGCCTATGCTGCAAGAAACGGAAAATATTCTTCGCTAACGCATTGTACAACGGATAATGGGATTTTCAGATTTTGGATTGACTTGCCGATTTCTGTTGGTGTAGTTGGTGGTTTGACGAATCTTCATCCGTTGGTAAAATTCTCTTTGGCACTACTTGGAAAACCTTCTGCTCAGGAATTGATGAGTATTTTGGCGGTTTCCGGATTGGCGCAGAATTTTGGAGCGCTCCGTTCTTTGGTGACGACGGGAATCCAGAAAGGTCATATGAAGATGCACCTCTTCAATATCTTGAATCAGTTTGGTGCAACGGAAGAAGAAAAACAGCATTTTGTGACCTACTTCAAAGACAAAACGGTGAGTCATCACGAGGTGATTTCGGAATTGGAGAAATTGAGAAACAAATAGACTTATGTTTGGATTAGCTTTATCAGTAATGATTTTGGTTTTCGGAGTATTTTTGAGAACCACAAACAATCCTGGATTCGCCAGTTCGAAACGGTTTTCTTGGTTGTTCATTATCTTGGGAATCATCACAGTGGTCGGGAAGATTATTATTTTAAATCAAAAAGGAGAATTGTAAATATTTATATTTTTATGCGTAAATTTGTAAATGATTTACAAAAATTGAATTAAAAATGATAATTAATTTCAGTGTAGAAAACTTTGGTTCCATAAAAGAGAAGCAAACTTTATCTTTTTTAGCCAACAAATCTAACCATTTGGAGGATTACTATATTATTGAACCAATCAAAGGTTTGCGCCTTAATAAATTGGCTTTAATTTATGGCGCAAATGCTTCTGGGAAAACTACGGTATTAAAGGCTCTGGATTTTTTACGTAAAATTTGTATAGAACCTTTTTCTAAAAAGACAGATAAATTTGATTTTGAACCTTTTCTGTTTGATGAAAAAACTCCAGAACAAAATACCAAATTCGAATTAGAATTTGTACAAAATGGAATTAGATATTTGTATGAAGTAGAGCTGAATAAAAATCATATTGTAAAAGAAAAATTAGTAAACTTTAATCCAAATAGAGCTATAGTTTTTGAAAGAAGTACTGATGAAGAAAAAGAATTAGCCACCATAAAATTTGGAAGTAAAATTCCGAAACGTAAATCTTTAGAAGATAATTTACAGATTTTTACGCTTTGGAATAATACTGTTTTAGGAGGATTTCAGAAGGCAAATCTTGAAATGTCAATTCTAAAAAATATCTCTCAATTCTTTATTTTTACTACTTCTCCTTTATTTTATATTGATGACAATTTGCAGGATGTTATTTCAAAAAGTGTTTTGAAATACAAACTTTTTAAAAACAATTTATTAAAAATTTTAAATAGTGCAGATATAAATGTTTCTGACATCATTATACAAAAAGATGAAGCAGTTGATGACAAAGACGAAAACAATGTTGACCATAACATTAAATTAGTCCACAATGTTAAAGGCAAAAAATATTCGCTAAATTATGAATACGAATCAGAAGGCACAAAAAAATATTATAGCTATGCAGGAATATTACAAATTTTAATATTGGAAGATGGTGCAATATTTTCGGTTGATGAACTCGAATCATCTTTGCATCCTGAACTATTTCATCATTTTTTATTGACTTTTTTAATAAATTCAAGAGATTCACAACTTATCGCAACCACACATAATAGAGAAATCCTTAATAATCGAGATATATTTCGTGATGACGCAATTTGGTTTACAGATAAAAACGAAGAATCTGCAACTGAGGTTTATTCTTTAGCTGATTTTGACAGTTCTGTAGTTAGAGATACTTCCAACGTACTGAATGTATACAAATCTGGTAAATTAGGAGGCGTTCCAAATCTTGGAGATTATTATATTGATTTGAATGAGACCGAATAAAAAATCCTTTCGTAAAGAAATAATAGCATATGCAATTGTCGGAGATGGTGGCTGTGAAGTTTGGTATTCCCAAATGCTGAAAAGAAATGAGAAACACATTCAAGTTAGCATTGAGCCAAAACTTGCACAAAAAACTCCTCTTGGTAAGCAATTTGAAAAAACAATAGAATTAGCTGAAGATTATAACAAAGTTTTTTGGATTGTAGATTACGATGTCATTCAAAAGGAAACACGAGAATGCAAAAAAGGAGACAAGCCAAAAAACCAAGAATTTAAAGAATATTACGAATATATCCAGCAAAAATTTTCAGGTAAAGTTATTGTAATTGTAAACAATTCTTGTTTAGAATTTTGGTTTTTACTTCATTTCAATTTTACATCAAAAAATTTTTCAAATTGCGATGAAGCTCAAAAAGAATTAAAAAAACACCTGAAAGACTACGAGAAGAGTCAAGCATATTTTACTAAACAAAAAGATATCTACTTCTTATTAAAGGATAAAATTCAGACCGCTATAACTCACTCTAAAAAGCTTGGAGAATTTGATATCGAAAATCCAGATAAATCAATTTCAGAAATGTGGAAATTTTTCGAAGATGAACATATAAAATCTATTATAAAATAATATGAAAAACTTTACTTTAATCATCGGCGGAATTTACGGTTTGTTATCTGTGATTCTTGGTGCATTTGGCGCACATGCTTTCAAGAAAATATTATCAATCGAAAGACTGGAAAGTTTTGAAACAGGTGTTCGTTATCAGATGTACGCCGCATTTTTTCTTTTGATTGTCGGTTACATTTTGAAATTTGAAACCTCATCTGAAAAGTGGATTTCGATTTTAATGATTGCTGGCGCCTTCTTGTTTTCGGTAAGTATTTATTTCTTGAGTTTTCAGGATTATTGGGGTGTTAATCTGAAATTTTTGGGGCCAATAACGCCACTTGGAGGTTTGTTTATGATCATCTCCTGGGGAATGCTGATTTGGTATTTTGCTAAGACGAAATTCTAATGTGTGAGCGATGGTAGCGGAAATCCCGGAATATGCTTTGGGCAAGCCTCGGAATGAGGAATTGCAGCGGACGTAGCGACCCGAGCGGCTGGAAAAACGCTGGCGAGGGACACACCCAGATTATTTTGAAAACTGATTTCAATCAGACATTTATATCAACTAATTCGTCACTTTTTCTTAAATTTGTGCGTCTTATAAAATTTAAAAATTAATCAATAATATATTATGAATCTTCACGAGTATCAATCAAAAGAGATTTTAGCAAAATACGGGGTGAATATCCAACGTGGTTTTGTTGCAAACAATGTGGACGAAGCTGTGGCGGCTGCCGAAAAACTGACTGCTGAAACCGGAGCGCAAGCTTGGGTAGTGAAAGCACAAATCCACGCAGGTGGACGTGGAAAAGGTGGCGGTGTAAAGTTCTCTCCGAATATGGATAAACTTAAAGAAAATGCTGGAAACATCATCGGAATGCAATTGATCACACCTCAGACTTCTGCTGAAGGTAAAAAAGTACATTCTGTTTTGGTAGCTGAAGATGTATATTACCCTGGTGAAACTGAAACGAGCGAGTTCTACGTTTCTATCCTTTTGGACAGAGCGCTTGGAAAAAACACAATCGTATATTCTACAGAAGGTGGAATGGACATTGAGCACGTTGCAGAAGTTACACCTCATTTGATCCACAAAGAAGTAATTGACCCAGCTTACGGACTTCAAGGTTTCCAAGCTAGAAAAATTGCTTTCGGACTTGGATTGGAAGGGAACGCTTTCAAAGAATTCACAAAATTCATCACTTCATTATATAACGCTTATGTAGGAATCGACGCCTCTCTTTTCGAAATCAACCCGGTTTTGAAAACTTCTGACAACAAAATTATCGCTGTAGATGCTAAAGTAACTTTGGATGGTAACTCATTGTTCCGTCACAAAGATCTTGAAGCTCTTAGAGACACAAGAGAAGAAGATCCTATCGATGTAGAAGCTGGTGAAGCGGGTCTTAACTTCGTGAAACTAGACGGTAACGTTGCTTGTATGGTAAACGGAGCTGGTCTTGCAATGGCAACGATGGATATCATTAAATTATCTGGTGGTAATCCTGCTAACTTCTTAGACGTTGGTGGTACTGCTGATGCTGCAAGAGTACAAACTGCTTTCGGAATCATCTTAAGAGATCCAAACGTAAAAGCTATTTTGATCAACATTTTCGGAGGTATCGTAAGATGTGACAGAGTTGCGCAAGGTGTTGTAGATGCTTATAAAGCGATGGGAAGCCTTCCGGTTCCATTGATCGTGAGATTACAAGGAACTAACGCTGTAGAAGCTAAAAAATTAATTGATGAGTCTGGTCTTCCGGTTCATTCTGCAATTACTTTAGAAGAAGCTGCAAACAAAGTAAAAGAAGTTTTAGCTTAATCCTAAAATTTTTATATAAATTTAAACCGTTCCATTTTTGGAGCGGTTTTTCTTTTTAAGGTTAATATATTTTTTAAACCTAAAAGTTGCAAATGAAACATCCAAAGTTCATAACTTAACGCAAAGGCAAACAAGAATATTAAAATTTGGTCGTTTTAAAGTTATACAATGGCGTAAACTTAGCAGAGAAATACAAAAGTTATAAAAAATGAAAAATTGCGGACAAGCATTAAATATTCATACTGCCTCAGAAACCTGTTAGGTTTACATCAGATAATTTGAGTATATCAACTATCACCTGTCAACTATTCTTAGAATTTATAAACTTTTGAATTCTTCTTTTCTTAATACTTTTTTTAATTCTTTTAAGGTAAAAAATTTTATGTATTAAATGAGAACTGACAAATCTCACAACCTGTTTTCGGCGCAAAACTTGTACCTTTATCAGTAATGGAAGACTATAGTTTACAGCCAAGATTTAAAGATTCTCGTCATTTCAAAGATTTTTGGACGAAAGGAAACGGAAAGAAATTGATCGATTTTTCTGGGGCAGACGTAAGTTTTAAAGATTTTGAAAAATTTGCGCCATTCTATTATCATGTAGATGAAGTAGGAGATGAGGTTGTAAAAGATGTTTATTTTACCAAAAAGTATAGCGAAGCATCACGAGAGATTGAACAATATATCAGAAATGGAATTTCACAGAATAATGAAGCTCCCGAAAGTGTAAAAAAGCTTTTTACCCAGACGCAAAAACTTCCCGAATGGTTTGATTATGACTTAATAAAATCCGGAGCAGAGCTATGTATGCGTAGTAATCTGGATTCTTTGATTTCGCTCAGAGATTACTGCCTAATTGGCGGTTACGATTATGCTTATCTCAACAAACCGTTGGTAGCCACCGAGGCTCTAAAAAAAGGAGCCGTAAAAAGACTTTCGGAAACACTTGATTTTTGGGTGAATGTTACAAGATATGATGCGTTGGAAGTTCACAAAAAAGGATATGAATTTGCCATTAAGACACGGCTTATCCATTCCTACGCAAGGCTTTCGATTAAAAAACATTACAAAAATTGGGATACCAAAAATTGGGGAAAACCCATCAATTCCTGGGATATGATGGCGACTTATATTGGTTTTAGTCTCGTTTTCCTGCACAGTCTTCATAAATTTGGCAATACCATTTCTGAAGAGGAAGAGAAAGGGCTTTTTCACCTCTGGAAATATGTAGGATATTTACTGGGAATTCCCGAAAACCTTCTTCCGGACGACAAAAAACAGGCTACAGAGTATTTTTATTTATGGACTTCCATTCAGCCGTCTTCTGATAAAGATTCAGTTTTGCTGGCACACTCTTTACTGAACGAGTCTTTAGAAAATCCTATTTTGAAATACAGTTTTCAAAGAAAAAATCTGCGATATTTACACATTTGCTGTACGTGGTTTTTACTGGGCGATGAAGTTTGTAAAAGACTTCAGATTCCTAATGTTCCCTTCAAAAAAGGGTTTCCTGTTACAAAAAAGATCATCAACAAAATATATGATGCTACGGTAAGCCGTGAAGCGAGAATTAAAAAAGGCAACAAAGATCAAATGAAAGTTTTGGAAGATTATCTAAGGATTACACAGAACTCAAATTTCCATTAAAGAATTACTCATTACCCATATTTTGTGAATAACTTTTATCAATAGCCTCAATTGCAGTGACATCCTTTTTCTGAATAGGATTGTTAAAAAGCAAGGACGAAAAAGATACAGCGGAAAGCGAGATTAAGCTCCCGAAAAATTATCTCTTTTAAAAATAACAAATCAATATTTCCAAAAAATTCTGCGTTGATTTTTCTTTTTAAAAGAGATAAAGTTTATCATTTTTTAACGCTAAAATCAGATTTCAAAGGCAAAAAATATTAGCTTTTAAAATTTAAATTATGTAATATTAATAAAATTATTTTAATACGATATGAGTAAAATAGATGATAAGAAAAAAGAAATTGCATTGGTGCTTGATAAGCAAGATAA
>Ga0157371_10000293_pt1 | contig 67201 bp, 59 predicted proteins | sample C45metaG_FD_113462 | JGI IMG/M metagenome (GOLD analysis project Ga0157371, IMG submission 113462) | Corn rhizosphere microbial communities from Kellogg Biological Station, Michigan, USA - C4-5 metaG | ecosystem: Host-associated > Plants > Roots > Rhizosphere > Soil | place: USA: Michigan...
AACCATTAGTGAAGCCTTGAAGACAAGAATGATTGCAGAAGTTAAATTTATAAGAGCCTGCCAATACTTTTATTTATCTCAGTTCTTTGGGGCTGTACCACTTGTAAAGAAAACCCTTAACTTGACTGAAGCAAACACAGTTAGTAAGGCAACTAAACAGCAGGTACAGGATTTTGCAGAATCTGAATTTAAAGAAATAGCTCCATTATTACCAAAAGCAGGACAATTAGCGGCCGCAGAAAGAGGAAGAGCGACAGCTCAGGCTGCATTGGCATTTCTTGGCAGGCTTTATCTGGCTGAAGAAAAATGGAACGATGCTGTTTTGACCTACAAACAAATAATTGATTTTAATGAGAATATTATTGATCCTAATTTCGAAAGTTTATTTAACGGCACCAATGAAACCAGCAAGGAGATCATTTTTGCTACTCAATATCAACAAGACCTGGCACCAAATGCAATGATGCAACATAACTATCCTGCTAAACTTGGAGGCTACGTGCTTCATTGTCCTCTGGGCAGCCTGGTAGAATCGTATGAGTTTAATGACGGAACCCCGTTTTCATTTACCGATCCAAGGTATAATGCTGCTGACCTTGGCCAAAACCGAGATCCACGCCTTAAATATACCGTACTTTATAATGGCCAGACATTTAAAAACATAACATATATCAGCAATCCTTCAGATGCTTCCTCACAAGATCAGCTAACAACAACTAAACAAGCTACACGTACAGGATTTGCACTGAAAAAATTCAATAGCGAAGCATTCAGCGGGGGCGACCTTCAAAACTCAGGAATCGATTTACCAATTATCAGATATGCAGAAGTATTGCTTAGTTACCTCGAAGCAAAGCTTGAATCAGGTGCACCAGTTGATATCTCACTTTTGGATGAAACCATTAACAAAGTAAGATCGCGTAGCACTGTAAATATGCCACGAGTAACCGAAACCAATACAGCTGCATTAAGAGTTATTTTAAGAAGAGAAAGAAGAAATGAGCTAGCTTTAGAAGGTATCCGATACTGGGATCTTTTAAGATGGAAAACTATTGGTCAGGTTTTAAACGGCGATTTCTATGGGGCGCCATTTCCTGCAGCAACCAACCTTCGTAAAAAAGGAACTATCACTGATCCTTATGGTCGTTGGTATGTTACCTCAAAAGCTTTCAGAGTTGGTCAGGACGAACTTTGGCCAATTCCCCAATCAGAGGTTAATATCAATCCAAACCTAAAATAAAATGAAAAAATCATTAATTATTCTACTGTGCCTCCTGGCAAATTTAACTTTTGCTCAAAAAGGAGAGAAGCCAAATGTTATTTATATCTATGCCGATGATTTGGGCTATGGAGATTTGAGTTGCTACGGTGCAACCAAGATAAATACTCCAAATCTGGATAAGTTAGCGGCATCTGGTATCCGTTTTACAGATGGGCATTGTACTTCAGCAACTTGTACACCCTCTCGTTATGCATTAATGACAGGTGAGTATCCATGGCGCAAAAAAGGAACCGGTATTTTACCCGGAGATGCTGCACTAATCATTCCAACCGACAAGACAACATTACCTAATCTTTTTAAAAGGGCTGGCTATCAAACCGGTATCATAGGGAAGTGGCATCTGGGGCTAGGTGAAGCTGTAGAAAAGGATTGGAACAATGAAATTAAGCCTGGACCAAATGAAATTGGGTTTGGATATTCATTTATTTTTCCTGCAACTGCTGATCGTGTTCCAACTGTTTTTCTCGAAAATCATAATGTTGTTGCCCTGGATCCTAAAGATCCGATAAAAGTAAATTACAAGGAAAAAGTTGGAGATGATCCAACTGGAAAAGAACATCCTGAATTGTTAAAACTACTTGCTTCTCCTGGACAGGGGCATAATAATACAATAGTAAACGGAATTGGTCGTATTGGTTATATGAGTGGCGGAAAGCTGGCACGCTGGGTAGATGAGGAAGTTTCCTCAACCTTTTTAATTAAGGCTCAGGATTTTATTCAAAAAAATCAAAAAGAGCCCTTCTTTTTGTACTTTGCTTTGACAGAGCCTCATGTGCCACGAATGCCTGCCACTATGTTTAGAGGCAAAAGTGGATTAGGCTTGCGCGGTGATGCCATTTTACAGCTTGATTGGACAATAGGACAAATTGTTAAGCAATTAAAGGAAACAGGTTTAGATAAGAATACCATGATCATTTTTTCTAGTGACAATGGTCCGGTTCTGGATGATGGATATCAGGATGAAGCAGTAACTAAGCTAAATGGGCACACACCTACGGGCGTATTCAGAGGGGGTAAGTACAGTGCTCTTGAAGCAGGAACCCGTGTTCCTTTTATCGTGAGCTGGCCAGGAAAAATCAAGTCAAACCAGGTCTCCGCTACTACTGTAAGTCAGATTGATTTATTGGCTTCATTCTCAGCACTTCTTCGTCAACCAATACCAGTCGGTGATGCACCTGATAGCGAGAATACCATTGATGTGTTTCTTGGTAAGTCAAAAAAAGGAAGGTCCGTATTAATAGAACATGCAAATACACTGTCTATAGTAAAAGACGGGTGGAAATATATAGAACCAAACAATGGGGCAGCCTATAATAAATTGGTAGGAATAGAAATGGGCAATTTAAATGAACCACAGCTATTTAACCTAAAAACCGATGAATCTGAGAAAAATAATCTTGCTTCACAGTATCCGGATAAAGTTAAAATGCTGAAAGATTTGTTGACTGAAATAAAGGATAAACGATAGCATTTTTACACAGGCTTATCCTTAAAAATTTACAGATATTATGAAATGATATTGTAAACTAAGTTTTTTTAAGGTATTTTTAATAGGAAGTAAAGCCTGATGTTATGAATTTCCAGCAATCAACCAACGTTATTTATGTGACACCTGATGGCGATCAGGTGTTTACTTTTATCCAGGAGGTGAATTACGACAAAGGTTTATATCTCCTGGATTTTAATAATTTACAAGTACCTGAAACTGAGCTGAAGTTAAATACCCATCCTAATTTTAGTAATCCACATGGTATGAATAAAGATTATATCATAAATTATCATTATGATAGACTGATCAACTCAATAGTAAAGTTTATTGCAGAAAATCATGGCGAAGAGCACTTGAAAATATATCGCAATTTAGATACTGTTTATTTTGAAACAGTATTCCATACACCTAAAACCCTCGAAGAAAAGAAATTGTTCAAAGAAGTGGTTGATAAATTCAACAAAATCATCGGTGAGGTAAATAGCATGATTAAAAGTCGTTTTAACAGCCAGATAGAAGTGATTCTAAAATTCCCTTCAAATTCCCATCATTTGCATTCTATCCGCATTTAAGTTGATTATCAGCAAATGGTAATTTGTTTGGATCAGGCTGTCTGAGCCTTGCTTCGACACGCAGATGCCTGACTCCCCTCATTTATCTTTTGTATAGGCACAGACATACACGATACCTATAATACACCTATGTAACCTGTATGTAACCCGTTTCGTTAGTAAACCTGAACCAAGCCGTATCAAAGTCCGATATAGGAAAGGGTGAGTTATGATTTTGCATAACAAACGATTCTTAAAAAGCTTTCAAAAAGAACGAACTACATCTGTATGAACAAATTCAGACCTGAGTTGTTAAAAATATAAGTTAGACGATAGATTGTTGAACCTTAACATGTGAATGCTAAACCTTCCATTATGAGTTTAAAGGAATATGGTAAAAAACGTGATTTTAATAAAACAAACGAGCCCAAAGCAATTAAAACAAAACCCACAGGAAAGCTTCATTTTGTGATTCAGAAGCATGATGCCAGTCGTCTGCATTACGATTTCCGCCTGGAGATGGAAGGGGTGTTAAAAAGCTGGGCGGTTCCTAAAGGACCTTCTACAGACCCAAAGACAAAACGTTTAGCAGTAATGGTGGAAGATCATCCCTTTGAGTATAAAAACTTTGAAGGTATCATTCCTAAAGGAGAATATGGTGGAGGTACAGTAATTGTTTGGGATGAAGGAACCTATGAACCTATTGAAAAGGTTAAAGGTAAAAAAGCACAGGAAAAATATTTACTTAACCAATTGCATGATGGATCACTCAAAATTATTCTGCATGGCAAGAAATTAAAAGGAGAGTATGCACTTGTAAAAACACAAGGCATGGGAGAAAATGGCTGGTTGTTAATCAAGCATAAAGATGAGTACGCTTCACTGGTTGACATCACTAAAAAGGATACATCTGTACTGTCTTCACAAACCATAGAGCAAGTAAAAAAGGTAAAGGTTACTGAAGTTTCGGCAGAGGTTAAGTCACTACTTAAAAAAGGTAAGAAATCTAAAATTCCAATTGGGATGACGCCAATGCTGACAACCTTAATTGACAAGCCCGTTAACGACCCCAATTGGGTTTATGAGGTTAAATGGGATGGCTATCGTGCATTAGCATTCTGTTTAAAAAATGGAGATGTTCAGTTACTTTCCAGAAATAACAAACAATTCAATGAAAAATTTTATCCAATTTTCAAGATACTTCAAGGCTTAAAGCAGGATTTGGTAATTGACGGCGAAATCCTGATAATTAATGATAAAGGTATATCTAGCTTTAGAGATCTTCAAAATTGGAGCAGTGAGGAAGACGGTAAACTGGTTTATTACGTATTTGATATTATCTGGTATGAAGGTAAAGATTTAACAGAGCTTCCGCTTAATGCTCGCCAAAAAATACTGGCAGAAGTTTTAGCAAATACCAACGATGGCATCAAGATAAGTAAGGTATTTTATGAAGATGGAAATAAATTTTATGAAGCTGCTGTTAAGAATGGGTTGGAAGGAATCATTGCTAAAAGATCAGACAGTATTTATGCTAAAAATACCCGCTCAAAAGATTGGTTAAAGATTAAAATCAACAAACATCAGGAAGTGGTTATTGCAGGTTATACCAAAAATGGTGGTACATCCAAACAATTTAGCTCACTCTTGCTGGGGGTATACAAAAATGATGAGTTGCATTATGTTGGTAAAGTAGGTACGGGTTTTAATGATCATTTTCAGAAAGAGCTAATAGAGAAATTCCGTCCATTGATTACAATAAAGAGTCCTTTTTTTGAAGTCCCGAACGTAAATAAAAGATCTCGCTACAAGCCCGATTCTTCCAATACTAGAGTTACCTGGCTTAAACCAAAATTAGTTTGTGAAATTTCCTTTACAGAGGTAACAGATGACGGCGTATTTCGTCACCCGACATTTCGGGGCATGCGTATAGATAAAAAAGCTAGGGAGGCAGTTAGAGAAGTTGAAATTGAAACTAAAGGGTTTCTTAACCCTATTGATGAAACGCAGTTACGAAAAGTGAATGCGCACCCTCTAAAATTTACCCATTTAAACAAGCTCTATTGGCCGGAAGACAAGGTAACTAAAAGAGAAATGTTCAATTATTATTATCAAGTGGCCGACTATATTTTGCCTCATTTAAAGGAGAGGCCAATGTCGTTAAATCGTTTTCCGGGTGGGATTAATAGTAAAGGATTTTACCAAAAAGATGTAAGTGAAATAGCACCAACGTGGGCCAAAACATTTCCTCACACAACAGAGGATGGTGAACACAAGGAATATCTACTTGGAAATGATGAGGCTACATTGCTTTGGATGGCATCGCTTGGATGCATAGAGATGAATCCGTGGTTTTCCAGAAGCCAGACAATTGACAACCCAGATTATTGTGTGATTGATCTGGATCCTGATAAAAACACATTTAATCAGGTAATAGAGGCAGCACAAATAGTAAAAGAGATACTAGACCAGATTGAAATACCATGCTACGCTAAAACCTCAGGTTCAACAGGCATGCATATTTACATTCCGCTAGGAGCAAAGTACAGTTATGATCAGTCTCAAATGTTTGCCAAGATCATAGTAAACTTAGTGCACCGTGAGATTCCTGCTTTTACCAGTTTAGAACGTATGATTGCTAATCGGAAAGGAAAAATGTATCTGGATTTTTTACAGAACAGACCTGGGGCTACTATTGCATGTGTTTATTCCCTCAGACCCAAACCAGGGGCTACAGTTTCTATGCCACTTACCTGGGATGAAGTTAAACCAGGAATGACCATGGATGATTTTACAATCTTCAATTCGATTCAGAGAATTAAAGAAACTGGTGATCTATTTAAAGAAACACTGGGAAAGGGTATTGATTTAGTAATGGCCATTAATAAGGCTAAAAAGATTTTTGGATAAAAAATATACATTAGGGATCGCATTATTTTACATACCCCTAATGATGATATCAGTTTCGCCTTTGATCCAACCGAGTTAGAAGATTTTAGAACGGCTCTTGCAGAAGCGGCATACATGAATGAAGTGTATTTGCTGATGGAAAAGGAAAGGTAAGTTTAAAAGAGTATTCAAACAATTTCATAATCTCACAGTTAATACTTAAAAGACATGTATTATGAAATCGATTTGGAAAGGAGCTATTGGCTTTGGCCTTGTAAATATTCCTGTAAAGCTTTACTCAGCTGTTCAGAATAGTAATCTTGATTTCGATATGCTTGATGAAAGGGATCATGCAAGAATAAAATATAAACGTGTAAATGAGAAGACTGGTAAAGAAGTCCCTTACGAAAAAATAGTAAAAGGATACCAGCTCAATGAAAATTATATTGTACTTGATGAACATGATTTTGAAGAGGCTAGTCCGGAAAAAACCAAAATTATTGAACTGGAGCAGTTTGTTGATATAAGTGAAATAAACCCAATTTATTACGAAACCTCATACTATACCCAACCAGAAAATCAAGGAAAAAAAGCATATTCATTACTATTAAATGCCCTTGTGAAATCAAAAAAAGCAGGAGTAGCCCGATTCGTATTCAGAAACACGGAGAATTTATGCATTATCCATCCTTTAGATGAGATATTGGTTGTTACCAAGATCAGATTCAAAGAAGAGATCCGAAGCCCTAAAGAAATTAAGCTGAAAATAGAAAAGAGTATAAGTAGCAAAGAGTTAGAAATTGGTATGGCTTTAATTGCACAATATAGTGGTGATTTTGACATCAGTTCTTTTAAGGATGAACACCGTTTAGAACTTTTAAGCATTATAAAGGCAAAAGCTAAGGGTAAGCGCCCTATTATTAAGAAAATGAAATCTCAGCAAGCCAGCAGCGAGGATCTTTACAGCCAATTAATGGAAAGCCTGACTAAGAAAAAGGGAGCTTAGCTTAATAAAGTTATGGAGAATTGTAAAAATGTAATTAGAGAGAATGGTTTGGTATATGTTACTGATACAATGGGTGGAATTTACAGAAAAGGAAAGGCAGGTAAATTTAGGTACGAAGATTCTGATGGCAACACTATAAAAGATGAAGCTCAATTACAAAGAATACAGTCTCTGGTTATACCACCAGCATGGACATCTGTTTGGATCAGTTCAAAAGCTAACGGTTATTTGCAAGCTACCGGAATTGATGTAGCAAACAGAAAACAATACCGGTATCATACTAAATGGACAAAAAGACGATCTGAAGATAAATATTTTAAACTATTGGAGTTTGGTAAAGCATTACCTGAAGCCAGAAAGAGAATAAAAAAGGATTTAAGGCGGAAGACTTTAGATGAACAAAAGGTATTAGCAATATGCGTTGATTTGTTACAGAAGACTTTATTGAGAGTTGGTGGGAAAAATTACATGCAAAAATATGGCAGTATAGGTTTAAGTACACTAAAAGATAAGCATGTTACAATTAAAGGTAAATCAGTAAGGCTTAGTTTTATAGGTAAAAAAGGTGTAAAACATACCATAGCATTAACAGATAGCAGTTTAAGCAGACTTCTTAAGAAATGTAGAGATATACCCGGACAAGAGCTTTTTCAGTTTTATACCGATGATGGCGAGCATAGAAGTATCGAGTCGGGCCAAATCAATCAATACATTAAAACAATTACGGGAAATGATTTCACTGCTAAAGATTTTAGAACCTGGGGTGGCACTCTGGAAGCATTAAGGCAATTTGCTCTATGTCTGAAAACAGAAGAAGTGAATTCAAAAACAAAGATTGAAATACAGGTATTGGATTGTGTAGCTAAAAAATTGGGTAATACAAGGGCCGTTTGTAAAAGCTCTTATGTTTATCCTTTACTGCTTGAAGCCAATAAAAACGATACACTTAATAAATGGCTAAAGCAGATAAGCATATTCACTTACCCAACAAAAAAAGAGTTGGAAAACGATGAGAAAGTGTTGCTATCCTTTCTTAAATATTCAAAAAATAAGCAAAATCAGTCGAAATAAGTAAACGTCGCCAGGCAACCATTTTTTAATATTTACGTATTATATATTGAAGCGATGATGACAGGACACCCCCAGACCTTCATCCAAGTTATCGCCCTTTATGTACTGTCAATCGGAGTAATTAATTAACAATTTAATTTACTTACTATGAAAACTTATTCATTCAAACTGTTTTCCGGCATCCTGATGATGGCAGGAATCTTTTTAGTTCTTTATTCAGGCTGCAAAAAGAAACGCAGTGCACCTGAAATCATTTACAGAACTTATACAGCCACAGTACAGTTAAACGGTTCAAATGAGGTTCCAATGGTCACAACATCAGGAAATGGCACCGCAGATATTACCTATAGTGAGCAGTCAAAAACTATTGGTTATACCATTACATGGCAGCTTGGATCTGCAACTGCAACTACTACAGGGATGCACTTTCATGGCGCCGACAATGGCTCCAACTCAACTAGTTCCCCAATTGTAATTGAAATCCCAGGTTTTAGCACTACAAGTTCAGGTACACTTACTGGAAGTACAAGAGTTTTAAATGCCACAGAAATCAATCAACTTTTAGCAGGAAAATGGTATGTAAATATCCATAGCTCCAACTTTACAAGTGGCGAAATACGAGGTAATATTGTTCTGGTTGCTGCAAGTACCGGTAACGGAGGAAACAATGGTGGCGGTGGCAGCTACTAAACGGAAAAGCTACCCTGAGCTATCATCAGAGTAGCTTTTTTATTTAACAATACTACGTTAGCATTCTTTCTGATGATTCTTTTCGAACCAACCTTTTATAATCTTCAAGTAAGGTAATATATTTTTCCATCCAATAATAGACAGATTCTGAATGTGCAGAGCTAAGTTCTCTTGAATAAACACTTATATCTTCATTAAAATTTAAGTGTTGTAATTCTCCTTCAAAATCAATTGAAAAATCGTAGTTAATGGCCTTACCAATTTCTAAAATAACATCAGTATGCAATTTCCTTTGTTTAAACCAATTATATAAAGTCCGTCTGTTTACGTTTAAGCGCTTTGATAATTCGCTAATGTTTACGTTTTGTCGTCGAACAGCAAGTTCAACTATTTCTCCGGCGTTATGTTCCATAACTGTAATAGTTTTAGATAATACTTAGGTTAAAACGTTAGGGACGTTTTGATTTAATTACATATTGCATTTTAAATTACTGGTTTCCGGAATATTAGAATTAGTGAGAGTAGCGTCTATTTAAAATTGGGTAGCTTCTTATCAAAGATATTTAACAAACCCAAATTTCAGACCCTGTTGCTTGTCAAAAAAGTGCTTTTAATGTTCAGCATCTACAATGAAGCAACTTTAATGGTGTTCTCTGATTCAAAATACACTATGAATCAAATAACATACTTATAGATAGAAATTTTTATGAGATGTGAACATTAAAAGCACTTTTTTGACTATTAACAGGTGTTCATATTTCCTTTTGTTAAATATCTTTGATTACATGAGCCTATTTAAGTGCTTTATAAATGATTATAAATAACTATTTAGCTCTTAATTAAATTTTATCAATTTTATTATCGTCCAATATATATATCCCTAGTATGTTGAATTATGAAAAATGGATTAGAAAACAATTGGTATATCGTTTATACCTTTCCCAATCTGGAAAAAAAAATCTATAACGAGCTAACAAAAAAGAATATAAAAGCTTATTTGCCTTTACAAAATGTGATAAGGCAATGGAGTGATCGTAAAAAGGAAATAAAAATACCGATGTTCCCTAATTATGTTTTTATTAATTCTTCAGAAAGGGAGCGCTTTAATCTATTGAAAATAGGAGGGGTATTAAAATTTATAACTTTTGAAGGCAAGCCAGCAGTAGTATCAGAAGCTGAAATTTCGAGCATCATGAAATTTGAAACAATGGTTTTTGAGATAGAGGCAAATCTTGTTAGTGGTGATGAGGTGATTATTGTTGACGGCCCATTTACAGGCTTACAAGGAAGATTATTTTTAAAAAAGGGAAAAGAACGTCTTGGCGTTCATTTAAGTTCTATTAATCAATCACTTTCTGTTGAAGTGTGTTCGTCTAGCTTAAGAAAAGTTGTAAGTCAAAATAGTTATAACTAACTATTGATGTTAATCAATAAAGGGTTTAGCTTTATTACTATAAGTTCAGCCTCATTTTAAATCTTCTTTTAAAGGGATTTAATCATTTTACCAAATATATTGAACTTATTAAAAGGGTCTTAATGTGACAGACCTCTAGCGAAGCTTTACACTTACCACATCTAAAAGCCTGAAATTTTAATCAAAATGCTTCCGCTCGTTTCATGTGTGATGCCTACTTATAACCGGAGATTTTTTATTCCTCATGCTATTGAATATTTTCAAAGGCAGGAGTATGAAAATAAGGAGTTAATTATAATCGACGATGGTTCTGATTGTATTCGGGATCTGGTTCCGGAGGCTGAGAATATAAAATATATTCGCCTTAACTACAGAATAACTCTAGGCGAAAAACTTAACATAGCTTGCAAGCATGCTTCAGGTGGTATAATAGTTAATTGGGACGACGATGACTGGTATGCTCCTTACAGGATAAAATATCAGGTAAAAGAGTTAAAAAAGAGCAATGCCGATATTTGTGGAATAAATAATTTACTCTACTACGACCCACAAAAAAAAGAAGCTTTTGAATATAAATACCCTATAGATCAGCGTAAATGGTTACTGGGAAGTTCCCTTTGCTACCAACGATCTTACTGGGAAAAGAATCAATATAAAGAAATAAATGTAGGGGTAGACGGCTTATTTGTTTGGGCCGCCCAACCTGAAAAAGTAACAGCCCTTACGGATTCAACCATGTCTGTACACATGATACATGATCAAAATATTAGTTTTAAAAAGACTTCAGGAGATTGGTGGCATCCATATCCGGTGTTAGATATAGAACGAATAATGAACCTGGACTTAAAATACTATCCTAAACACGATCAAATTGCTTCAGATAAATGGAATTTAAAAATCGCAAAACGGCCCTTAAAAAATGTTTATGCATGCCTGGTACATGAAAGTATAGATTGTGTTATTGATATGGTTCGTAATTTGCATTTTCATGATCCATCGTCCACCATAATAATCTTTAACAGCAATGCCAATATTCAATTAAATTCCTGCTCATTTCCATTTGAGGAATTTGGAGTATTAATACACCCAAATGTTATCAGGGTGCAACATGGTTACTTGCATAATTTCGCACTTGAGTGCATGCAATTTGCAATAGAAAATTGCTCTTTTGATATTTTTACAATTGTGGATTCTGACCAGTTAAGTCTGCAACCATCATATTCTTCGTTCATGTCTGATTTCTTTTCGCAAAAAAGCAATATCGGGCTTTTGTCAAACAGACCTGAACACATAAATGCAAACAATACTGATGTTTATACTTCTATTCAGGCATTTAAAGAATATGATTTATGGAAGCCTTTGCTAAAAACTTTCAAAGATGGGGAAAGCAAATTTGTCCATTGGTCTTTTTGGCCTTCAACAGTGTTCACTTACGATGCAATAAAGGATTTGCTAAAGCTTTTTAAAACCAACTCTATTCTTCAAAACATAATGTCACATACAAAAATATGGGCAACAGAAGAGATTATACTTCCAACAATGGTTAGTTTGCTAGGTTACGATATAGAAATGAACCCTTGTTGCCACGATTTTGTAAATTACAAAAGAGAGTACACAACACAAGAATTAGATTATGCTTTTAGTAATAGCAATGCTTTCTGGATACATCCAATAAATCGGAATTATGATGATCCCCTTAGAAAACATACTCGTAAGCACTTAAATAACTATGTGCAAAAAGCCAAAGAAATTCCTGAAGAAAATAATGGTGAGTCATTGTTTTTGCCAAGCCAAATCTTAAAGGATATTAAGCAAATTCAAGGTTGGCTAAGCGAAGGTGAAGCAGAGCTGTTACTTGCATGTGGGTTAAAAGCTTGTAATCAATTCCCAAATGCGAGTTTAGTTGAAGTTGGCAGTTACCATGGCAAGGCAACAATTCTTCTTGGCACCCTCGCAAAATCAGTATCTGAATTTATAAAAGTTTATTCCATAGATCCGCATACTGGGATACAAGGTTCTGCCGATCAGGGGTTAAAGCAATTCGAGCCATCGTTAGATCATTTTAAAAGAAACATAGAAGAAGCTAATCTAAATGAAACAGTGATTTCGATTGTAGATGAATCTAAAAATGTAGCTTGGAATGCATCAATTTCTATGTTGCTAATCGATGGTTTACATGATTATTTAAATATTTCAAATGATTTCAGGCAGTTTTCGCCTTGGATAGAAACTGGGGGCTATCTTGCATTTCACGACTTTGCTGAATACTTCCCTGACGTAATGGCTTTTGCAAATGAACTTATTTTAAAAAAGAACTACCAAAAAATCGGTCAAACCGATTCTTTATTAATTCTAAAGAAATTGAATTAAAGCACTCAGACAAAGATGGCCAATCTCAAAAACAAAAACTTACCAGTATGGCTATATTGGGAGGGTGAACTTCCTGAATGGATTAGATCCTGCCAGAAAACAGTATTTGCACATACAGACAATGTACAATTGTTAACCCCAGAGCGTTTTGCTGAATTGCGGGATTGTGACCTTGACATCAAGATTGAGGATTTATATGTAGCGCATAGGGCAGATTTTATAAGGGCGTTTTTACTTAAAAAATTTGGTGGATTGTGGATCGATTCCGATTGTATTGTTATTAAATCAATACAACCCTTAATAGATATTCTAAACATGTACGACTTTGTTGGTTATCGGGAACGCTCTGGCGATGTAACTAATAATTTTATGGGGGCATCATTGAATAGCAGTATTGCCTCTAATTATTATGACCGGGTTTGTAAAATCCTTCGTTCCGGACAACAAATTAACTGGTTAACAATTGGGTCGGAAGCATTAACTGCTACTCTAAATGAGGGAAAGGCTTCATGGTATGAATTAAAAGTTGAACAAATTCAACCAGTTTGCTGGAGCAATCCTGCTGCATTTTTCAAAAAAGCTAATGATGTGGTACATCAGCAAATACTCAATCCAGATTCCTTTTGTTATATGGTATCTGCCAATATGGTTAGAGGTTATCTCGAAGAAAATCAATATCCAGATATACTTGATAATGATACATTTTTCAGCTTCTTATTAAGAACCTCAGAAGCTAATAAAAAGACAAATTCCGCTTTTGCTTAATATACATATACAATCATGATGAATGAAGTTTTGAATATTGTTTACAGAAAAGACACTGATGATGATCAGTGGGTTATACCTGAAGTTATTGACCAGGATATGTATTGTATTAAAAGTAAATTAGCTCCCATTGAGCCTATAGCTCAAAGTTATGTAATAGATTGTGGTGCCCATATTGGAGCATTTTCAATAATGTGTGCCAAATACTTAAAAAATGTTGATGTAATTTCCTTTGAGCCAAACCCGGATAGTTTTTGGTACCTAAATGAAAACGCTAAAATATTTGGAAAAATTAAAGCCTTGAACAAGGCTGTTTCAATAACAAATGGGACATTAAATCTCTATTCGCCTGACCAAAGTGAATGGAGTGGGAGATGGACATCAATACCAAATTCAAACGATTTTTTATCCGTTGAATCTGTAGGGTTATTTCCTTTTATTAATGCTCTTGACAGAGATGTTTTTATACTTAAGCTTGACATTGAAGGGTATGAAGAATTTTTAATTGAAGCTTCTAAAGAAGAGGATCTAAAAAAGATACATACCATTATCATTGAAACACATACTGATAATTTTAATCATCAAAAACTAAAGGATTACGGTTATAGTCTACTATTTAACCCTGATATCTCTGCTGCAAGGCAATTTGTTTATTCAAAGAACTGATCTATTTATTTTATAGAAATGCTACGTACCGCACTTGAATTTTTGTCAGATGAGCTTAACGCTTATCTTAAACGCAAAGATGCCACTAACTTCGGCAATGAAGATACTGTTATCATTTCATCGCTCATGACCCCTGATGGCACATTTGCGGTTGCATCTGATGGCAACGACGTGTCTAAAATAATTTTAACATTAGTGAACCTCGAAGAAGACCGCGTTTCTGAAGCGCAGTACAATTACAGGAAAGCTGATGATAAAATTCAAATAATTAACCCTCCCGTTAACCTGAATATCTTTGTTATTTTTTGCGTGTTTGCTAATAACTATTCAACCGCACTACGGCTCCTTTCTTATGTAATTTCATTTTTTCAGGGTAATCAGGTTTTTGACAGTGAAAAGTATCCAGGCATTAATTCAAAGGTCGACAATGATAAACCCTGGCAAAAAATAGGACGCCTGCTTGTTAATTTACACCCCATCACTTTTGAGCAGCAAAATAACCTGTGGGCAACACTTGGTGCTAAGTACATGCCCAGCGTTATTTATAAAATAAGAACCATGAGCTTCATTGATCTTGAACCTAAAATGGAGGCTCCACCAATTACAGAAGTTACCATTAGCGATAATTAAGTTAACCTTCAATCTTTTTGTGATGATAAAAATCAAATACAAAGCTCTATTCTCAATAGACTTTCGCCATACCTTTTACAGCTCTGGCAATTGTCCTGATATAGCTTTGTTGCCTTCCCAAAGCTGTGCTACGTTAATAAAATCATTAGGCTTACACTTTCTGCCAGGCGATTTTGGCGGTAAATTATATGCAAAGGTTGATAGTAATGATATCATTAATAATCCTTTAGCTGAGGGGACAAAATTTACTTTTCTGCTAAAGCTTAAAAATAATCTGTTCGAAAACATCACAGATATCAATGCAATCAAACCAGCCAGCAGCCACTACTATTTTAATAATCTTGTTCCAAATTTATCAGCAACCGAACCACTACTAGTTGCTAATCAAACCAGCAAGATTGTTTCCGAAGCAGATTTACTTCCCTTTGTAAGCAATACTTTTTCTTTTGCGCACAGTAGCAATCTTGCGAACCAAACCGGAAAACTGGAATTTACAGACAGTGGAGAAAGTTTAGACCAGTTGTTAGATAACTCAAATAATGCTTACAACTTCTCTTTCGATCTTAATAAATCAAATGGAGGTAGAACACGATTTTTAATTGACGGCGTTCTTAAAACTTCATTTTACTCAATCAGTCCCAACGAGATTTCTGATGTATTTGGAGTTGTTGAAATTTTTTACAAGAGCAATTTAAATTCAGCATACCAATTTCAAAATAATAATAATTCAATAAGTACAAAAAGCTATAAAATCCCATTTACAAATCGCTCAACAAAATGGAGATACATTATCACCAGGCAATTTAACTCATCTATTACTACAGTCAAAGTAGCTAAAACAAATGGCTCGCCAATAGATTTTACGTTGCTTGGAAGTTCACCGCCAGGCAAGTTCATTTTCACTTCCAATAATGTTCTTCCTCTTAAGCAAGAATCAATTACAGGTATTAAATTGACAGATGGATCAAATAAAGTGATCATAGCCAATTTACCCAACCCCCCTTTAAATCTCATAAGAACAGAAGGTTCTGATACTTTCTCGGATATTTTAATCACAATCTAATTAAACCCTACCAACATGGCAGATGTATTTAAAACCCCTGGGGTCTATATACGCGAGATCCCAACGTTTCCACCTTCTGTAGCTGAAGTGGAAACCGCTATTCCTGCATTCATCGGTTATACTGAGAAAGCAACATTTAATGGTAAGGATCTTACAATGATCCCCCAGCGAATTGGTTCATTATTAGAATATGAACAACTATTTGGACAGGCTCAGAAAGAAACGGCTTTTACTGTAACGATTACAGACACCACTAACTCTGATTCTTCAATTGCAAGGACTATCTCAATTGACAAGGCTGCTGCAACAAGTTCAAGATTTAAATTGTACTATGGTTTGCAAATGTATTTCGCTAATGGTGGAGGTCCATGTTATGTAGTATCAGTGGGTCTTTATCCTTCTTCAGCACCTTCTGATACTGACGTTGCATCTCAAAAACTTCAAGATGGTTTAGCAGCCATATCGAAAGTTGACGAACCGACTTTGCTTCTTTTCCCAGATGGACCATCGCTAGATTCGTCAAGCTATTATTCACTGATTAACCAGGCATTAAATCAATGTTTCTTACTTCAGGATAGGTTTACAATTATCGATGTAATACAATCAAAGGGTACTCCAAATGACATTAACAGTTCGGCAGATGACTTTAGAAACGCCGCAACCCTTGGCAGTAACCTTGATTTGATAAAATATGGTGCTGCTTATTTTCCTTATCTGGAAACCATATTAAATTATAGATTTGATGACAAAGATATAAACGTAGTTTATAAAACAGTTATTAGTGGAGTAGAGGCAACAGAAACTGTAGAAACCGATGGAGATCCAGGAAATATTAGTCTGGCTAGTATTCAAAATCCGCCATCTACAATAAAAGAGTCGTTAAAAAAAGGTCTTAACCTTCAAAAACCGGCTCCCACTGTACCAACTTCACCAGTTACCCCACCCGAAGTTACGGGCAATACAGAACTCTATAACCTAATAAAGCTTCAACTGCAAAAAATAAACATTGTCTTGCCTCCTTCATCAACAATTGCCGGAATCTATGCAGCTGTGGATAGCTCAAGAGGTGTTTGGAAAGCACCAGCTAATGTTTCATTGTCTTATGTAAACGCAGCATCATTAAAAATTTCTCATCAGGATCAAATGTCATTAAATGTTGATCCAACTTCTGGTAAATCAATAAATGCGATAAGGTATTTTACAGGTAAAGGAGTGATGGTTTGGGGAGCCAGAACCTTAGCAGGTAATGACAATGAATGGCGCTATGTGCCGGTACGCAGGTTCTTTATTTTTGCAGAAGAATCAATTAAAAAAGGTACTGAGTGGGTTGTTTTTGAACCAAACGATGCAAATACCTGGGTTAGGGTTAGGGCGATGATAGAAAACTTCCTTATTAAACAATGGAGGGCTGGAGCACTTGCAGGTGCAAAACCTGAACATGCATTCTTTGTTAGGGTTGGCCTTGGTGTAACTATGACCGCACTTGACATATTAGAAGGCAGAATGAATATTGAAATAGGCATGTCAGTAGTTCGCCCGGCAGAGTTCATAATACTCAAATTCTCCCACAAACTTCAGGAATCTTAATTAATCGGCTTTAAAAGCTCATCTAAAATTAAATAAAATGGCAACTTATCCACTACCAAAGTTTCATTTCCAGGTTGACTGGGGTGGAACCAAAATTGGCTTTACGGAAGTAAGCGGATTAAATATTGAAAATAAATTAATTGAATACCGTGATGGCGCATCGCCCGAGTTCAGTAAAATTAAAATGCCCGGAATGCGGGAATTTAGCAACATTACATTAAAACGGGGAGTGTTTGCCGGAGATAATGAATTTTATCAATGGTTAAATACGATAAGTCTGAATGCGGTTGAAAGGAGGGATGTAGTTATTAAACTCCTTAATGAAAATCACGAACCTGTGGTAACCTGGAAAATTAAAAATGCCTTTCCAATTAAAATACAAAGTACTGACTTAAAGGCAGACGGAAGCGAAGTTGCCATTGAGCAGCTTGATTTGGCCCACGAGGGGTTAACTATACAAAATGGTGATTAACAAGCAATATTATGAGCTTAATCAGTGGTATTATTGACGGATTAATTTATCCGCCTGTAGGCTTCCATTTTCTGGTTGTATTTGAAATGTTTCCACAAACACCCCAGGATGTACGCTTTCAAAGCGTAAATGGGTTAAGTGCAAGCATTACTACAGAAACTGTGGCCGAGGGTGGAGAAAACAGGTTTAAACATCAGTTTCCAGGTGTTCCGCAGTATAATAAACTTGTATTGAAGCGTGGATTGTTTTTGGGCTCCTTTGTAAGTCATTGGTGTAGGGATAGCATTGAAAACTTCAATTTTCAGCCCAAAAACATTCTTATAAGCCTATTGAATGATAGTCACATTCCATTAAATGTATGGCATGTTTTTAATGCATACCCAACAAAAATTGAGATCTCTGAATTCAATGCCGAGCAAAATACCATGGTAGTTGAAACATTGGAATTAACCTACCAATACTTTAAGCCAATGGGTCTGGATGATTTATTGATGGGCGCTGTAGGTGCCGTGGGGGGAGCAATAAGTGGAGGTGTATCTGGATCAGTAAGTTTTTAAGTTATGCCGATAATAATAAACGAAATCGAAATTTCTGTAACCGTTTCTGATGATCCATCTGCTTCAGGTAGCACTCCACAGAGTGGCAATATACCAGCAAAGGAAGAGATTATCAAAGAATGCGTTGAGCAGGTTATGGAAATTCTTAAACAAAAAAATGAACGCTGACAATGGGAATTCTTGATGCTTTAAACCCCTTTATGCCCGCCGATAAGCTTAAAATAGAATCATGGGAAAAAATTGATCGGGCAGGAGATTCAGAAAAAACATTTTCTACTTTCATTAATCCTGATGAAATTACGCTAAATTATAGCGTTTTATCAGAGCAGAATTCTGCGAGCGGAGCAACCGGAAATGCAGGAGCATTTCTTGGCACTACACCATTTGAAGTAACATTAAAGTTTTTTTTGGATGGTACAAATGCTACAGGTGTTCCACTTGATGTGAAAGATAAGATCATTGAATTTTACCAAACTACAGGTTATGATGGCAAAGGACACAGAACCAGATTTCTGCGTATTAAATGGCCTGGCTTAATTTGGTACAGAGCCAATCAGTTTGCATTTGATTGTGTCTTAAAATCTGCCAACATTCAATACAAACTATTTAACAATGGCGGGAAACCACTTAGGGCAATCATTACAGCAACTTTTATTGAAAAAAGAACAAAGGAGCAAATTGAAGCTGAAGAGGATAAAAAATCAGCAGATCTTACCCATATCCGTATTGTAAAAGAAGGTGACACGTTGCCTGCAATGGTTCATAAAATTTATGGCAGCTTTAAGTATTACCTGCAGGTAGCAAAGGTTAATAACCTAAAAAATTTCAGGGATTTAATACCTGGACAAAAATTAATTTTCCCTCCTTTTGAAAAAAACTTAAAATAACTGAGCAATGGCCGAAGAAAGAATAATTCCTGAAGTTGAGTCGGTTACTGAGTTCAAGCTTAAAATAAACGGCACAGACGTACCACAGTCGGTATCAAAACAATCTGTGTTTGTTACCAAGGTTGTAAATAAAATATCCTCTGCAATCCTGGTTTTTCAGGATGGTGATGCTTCAGATGGAATATTCCCTTTAACTGACGGAGATTTGTTTAGTCCGGGCAATGAGATAGAAATTGAAGCCGGAGATCCAGACACTACTGTAAACATATTTAAAGGAATTATAATTAAACAGTCACTGAAAATAAGAAATGGAATGGCACCATTGCTGACAGTAGAGTGTAAACATAAAGCAGTAAAAACAACAATTGGGAGAAAAAACGCATATTTCCACTCACTCTCTGATTCTGATATCATTACGCAGATCTTAAACGATGCAGATTTTACTGATATCCAAATTGAATCCACCAATGTTACTCACAAAGAAATGGTTCAATACAATTCAACTGATTGGGATTTTATTTTAAGCAGAGCTGAAGCGAATGGAAATATTGTGCTCACTAATGATGAAAATATTGTTACTAAAAAACCTACAGTTACCGGAGATGCGGTTCTTTCTCTTTTACATGGAGCAACAATCATAGAACTGGATGCTGAGATGGACAGCAGAAATCAATACACCTCAGTAATCAGCAAAGCGTGGGATATGGCTAATCAGGAAATTGTCGAATCCACAGCGGCAGATCCTTCAGATCTGGAAGAGCAAGGTAGCTTTAAAGCAACAGACCTGGCATCAGTTGCCGGCCCAGCCGAAGTCTATTTAAACCACTCAGGTTCTATAGATCAGCAAGAAACTCAGGCCTGGGCAGACGCAGAATTACTGAAATCGAGATTATCTAAAATAAGGGGGAGAGTGAAATTTCAAGGCATCTCAGACATAAATCCGGGAGATGTGGTAGAATTGAATGGTCTTGGCGAGCGTTTTAATGGAAAAGCTTTTGTTAGTGGTATCAGACATGAGTATACTTTATCAAACGGATGGAAAACACATGCCCAATTTGGTCATAGTCCTGATGCATTCATAGAGGACAACCATGTTGTTGCACCAAAAGCAGCCGGATTATTACCTGGCGTAATTGGGTTACACACCGGTATTGTAACTGACAATGAGGACCCTGACGGTGAACAGCGTGTCCGCGTAAAGATGCCTTTCATTAATGCCGATGATGATGGAGTATGGGCACGAATTGCTTTAACAGATGCCGGTGATGATAGGGGGATGTTTTTTAGGCCAGAGCTTGGAGACGAGGTGTTACTAGGATTTCTATATGACGATCCTCGTCAGCCTGTTATTTTAGGTATGCTTCATAGCTCTAACAAAGTTCCCCCAATACAACCTTCAAACGATAACCATAAAAAAGGCTATACTTCCCGCGAAAAAATGAAGTTAACTTTTGATGATGATATCAAGGAAATTAAAATAGAAACTCCGGGAGAAAACAAAGTATTCATCAGTGATGACAAACAAGGTTTTAGTGTTGAAGATCAGAGCGGAAACAAGATTATTACTGAACCATCCAATATTACGATAAAAGATTCAGTAGGAAATGAAATAAATATAGATATAAACGGAGGGCTGATAAAGGTACATGCAAATACAAAAGTGATTATAGATGCTCCTCAGATAGAGTTGGTTGACGGAGCCTCTCATCCGCTGGTATTTGGAGATGAGCTACTTACTTATCTTAATCAGATTGTAAACATATATGCTACACATATGCACCCGGGAGAAACTGCATTAGGATTACCCGTAAGTCCGGCGCCACCTGTTCCTCCAATGCCACCCGCAACTCCAAGTTTATTGTCAGTAAAAGTTAAAACAGGATAATTATGGCCTTAATTCCAGGAACCCCATCAGATCTTGCCGCAAGTATGGCAGAAGCAATACAGACTGCATTTAATAATCATTATCCGGAAGTAATGGGAAAGAATCCTCCCGACACCAATAAGCAAATGACACTTTTATGCGTAGCTGTAGCAGAAGGTGTAATTAATCATTTAAAAGCCCATCCTGAGGCATTCGTAATTAAAACCAAATTCAATGATGACACATTGTATAATGCTGTAGTTGAAATTATTTAACGTGTAATATAAAGTATCAAACATTATGGATAAGCTTAAAGATGTATCCGAACTTTCATTTCTTGGAAGAGGATGGAGTTTTCCTCCAACTTTCTCTAAGCAAACAAATCAGGTTTTGATGACTTCTGATGAGGAGGATATTAATAAGAGTCTTGAAATTTTATTATCTACAACCATTGGAGAAAGATTCCTTCAGCCCTTATATGGCTGTAACCTAGAAAACTATGTGTTCGAGGCCATGAGTGCTTCCACAGAAACTTCAATTAAAATAACTGTAAAGAATGCTATTCTAATGTTTGAACCAAGAATTAAGTTGTTACTTGTAAATCTTCTTGATGATTTCATAACTGAAGGCCGAATAGATATTTCAGTTGATTATGAAGTAATTAATACCAATACCCGGTTCAATCTTGTATATCCATTTTATCTTAATGAGGCTAATAATAAATTGGCATGAGCGCTAAAGCAATAGATTATAAAGTTATTCTGAAACGCGATGGGCAGACTCAGCAAGAGCGGATGCCTGCGTTACTGGATCCTGCAATTGCCGCTGTTGATCAACGTACAAAAGCAGATTACTACAAGTTTGTGCAGGAGATTTCAAAACAAGTTAAATTTTTTGATATCGATGCGGTTAATAAAAATCTAACGGAAAATGGTGAATGGGATAATTTCTTCAGCCTAAGTATCGAAGAGATTAATACTATGGCAAGCAATAAATTATTGCCTCCGCATCTGGCCCTATGGAACACTTTTATTGAGCTGATGGAAAAACCAAAGGCTTTGATGAATACACTTACACAGCGCCACCTCGATTTTTACTACCACGATGTTCTAAAACTAAACCAAACACCTTCAATTGCAGATAAAGCCCATGTGCTTTTTGAACTTAAAAAGAATACAGAAAATACCTTATTAAAATCTGGCACATTACTTTTGGCTGGTAAAGACAATACCAAGAAAGACGTTAGTTATAAACTTGAGCAGGATATTATTGTAAATGCCTCTAAAGTAGCTGAACTAAAATCCCTTTATGTAAATCCCTTTAACCGGAACATTATATTCCATGCCCCAATTGCCAATTCTAAAGATGGATTAGGTGCCATTTTAGATGCTCAAAACCCTAAATGGAGTGGCTTCGGCAGTACATTAATGCCATTGGCACAGGTTGGTTTTTCATTATCCAGCAGTATTCTGAAAATGAAAGAAGGTGACAGAAACATTAAGGTTTACCTAACAGTTAGAGGTCTTGATGTATCTGCAAAAAATAATGTCTTAACCGCCAATCTTTTTAAAGTTAGCATAACCGGAGAAAAGGGTTGGATAGGACCAAAACTAACCTCAGCAACAATAACATCATCAGATAATTTTAATTACAGAATAGAATTTAGTATTAATATTAGCAAAGATGAACCAGCCGCAGTTGTTTATAATAAAGCAACCCACGGTGGGGAATTTGACACCAATAATCCGATACTGCAGATTATTGTAAACAATGAGAAAACAGACTTCGGCTATCAGAATCTAATGAATGCCGAGCTTGTAGATGCCACGATAGAAGTAAACGTTCAAGGTATTTCTTCAATGGAACTTGAAAACGATTTTGGAGCATTAAATCCTAAAAAACCCTTTAAACCATTTGGGCCTCTGTCAGAAGAAAATTCTAATTTCTATATTCTTCATGAAGAAACATTTTCAAAGCGGCTAAAAAGCTTCTCGCTCGATGTAGAATGGAAAAACATTCCTGCCTCCAATCTTAAAACTTACTTTGCTAATTATGGCAATTCAAATATCGACAATGGTTTCTTTAGTGCATCTGCATCATTTAAAGATGGCTACTCATGGAAAAAAAGTTCAGAATCGGTAAAGCTATTCAATACATCGAATGCCCAATTACAAACAAGCTGGAAGTTTAATAATCCAGATTATGCTGTTCTATTTCCATTCTTTATACTTCCACAGCTTTACACTCCATATTTCATTAATCCCGGTCAGTCAGTATTGCAAACTGTAAGCAGCAAAATGTCTTATCTGTTACCAGGATTCTCAAGTATTCAGCAAAAAACCAATTTTATAAATGCTAAATCCGCTAATACCCTACAATTATACAAACCAGCGCTTCAGTTAATACTTAACCTTTATAAAGATATCCGCAAAGGCCAGTTACACCTTAAACTGGATGATAGTTTTCTGTTTAAAGATTATAGAGAAAAATACACTGCTGAAATTTTAAGATATAGCCTTAATGGCGGAGAACTTAAACTCCCTGCCGAACCATTTGCACCCGAAATCCAGTCAATTTCACTAAACTATACAGCCACAACGGCCAAAATCAATTTTAGTGGAACCTCACTAAATGATTACATTGATGAGGAGATTGAATTTTTTCAATGCGGTCCTTTTGGACAGGCGCGTGAACATGCGTATACCAGAAGTAAACATTCATTTTTAAATAATGCGCTGGTAAGACTTGTACCTCAGTATAGTTCAGAAGGTGAATTGTTTGTTGGTTTGAGTGATTTATATGCTGAAGATTCAGCAAGTATCTTATTCCAGGTAGCAGAAGGAAGTGCAAATCCGGAAAAACCAAAAATAGATCTGGAATGGAGTGTATTATGCGATAATTACTGGAAAACGCTTACAAATGATGATTTCATTCTTGATACTACGAATGGCTTACTTACCAGCGGGATTATAAAAATAGTAATCCCAAAAGAGGCTACCACATCAAACACGATTCTATCTGATGGTCTGCTTTGGATAAAGGCATCTATAAAAAAAGACACTGATGCTGTCTGTAATCTGATTGATGTTCAAGCGAATGCCGCAATTGTTATTTTTGATGACCAAGGCAATGATCCCTTACGTTTAGCTAGTGCGCTTCCAGCCAAAACCATTACAAAGTTAAAAGTTGAAATCGCTGCCATTAAAAAAACTAACCAGCCATACTCTTCATTTGGTGGGGCGGTAAAAGAAAATGATTCAGCATATTACACTCGTGTAAGTGAACGTTTACGTCATAAAGAAAGAACCGTAGCAATCTGGGATTACGAGCGCCTTATTCTACAGCATTTCCCCACAGTTCATAAAGTTAAATGTATCAATCATGCAACTGCAAGTTCATTTTATTCGCCAGGAAACACCTTAATAATAGTTGTTCCTGATTTGACCAACCACAATGCTGTTGATCCTTTTAAACCAAAAGTAGACAAAAATACGCTCGATGAAATAAATACCTTTTTAAGCAATCATTCGTCTGCCTGGGCCTCATATCAGGTAATAAATCCACGTTATGAGCCGCTAAAAGTATCTGTCAATCTAAAATTAAAAAAAGGTTACGAGTTTAATTACTATCAAAAGGTTATCAACCAGAAGTTGCAGGATTTTTTATCCCCATGGATGAGCAATGCAGGAAATGATATTCATTTTGGAGGCAAAATTACAAAGTCAATGGTTATCAAATTTTTAGAAGATCTGGAATACATTGATTATCTCACTGATTTGTCACTTTATAAATTCTCTCCAAATATGAAGGCCTTCGGTAGAAATGTAGAGGTTGCAGAAGCATCAAACCCTGCATCCATACTGGTATCTCATACTCAACATAATGTGATAAGTGATCCTTCAAATTCCCGGAACTCATTTTTGGGACCAATAAAACTCCTAATCTGAACTAAATAAACCTCCAACTAATGAGTGAAGCATTAAGTATTTCGTCAAAAAAGCCTCAAAATGATGCTTTTGATTATGAAGAACTGCGGAAAGCTGGTATCGCATACCTTGAAAAAACAGGCTCTGCTACATGGACTGATTATAATGTTCATGATCCGGGAATTACCATGCTTGAACTGCTATGTTATGCAATTACAGATTTAAGCTATAGAACAAACAATACTATTCCCGATCTGCTGGCTACACCGAAAGATGCAAGAACAAACATTCTAAAACACTTTTTTTCGGCCTCAAAAATATTTCCAAATAATGCCGTAACAATTAATGATTACCGCAAACTAATCATCGATATTGAAGGTATAAAAAATGCCTGGTTACAAAAAAGGAGCTTGGGCATATTTGCCGACATCAGCCTTAAAAAACTTCAGTTTACCCAACCTGAAAGCTTTAAATGGGAACCTGTTGATGTTCTTGGATATTACGATGTATTGTTAGAATTTGACATCAATGTTGATGATGACAATAAAGAACTGATAAAAAGCGAGGTGCTGGAATTGCTTATGCAAAACCGAAATCTTTGCGAAGACTTTTTAACAATTAACGAGATAAGTAAACAAGAGTTTAGGCTTTGTACAGAAATTGAACTAAAATCTGATGCTGATCCTTTTGATACACTTGCAGAATTGTTTTTCAATATTCAGCTTTACCTTACCCCACTTATAAAATTCTATTGGCTAAACGACCTCATCAACATGGGCTACACTTCTGATGTAATATTCGAAGGTCCATTACTTATCCATGGTTTTATAAAAGAAGAAGAACTCCTGGCTTCAGATCTGAAAAGAGAAATTCATCTTTCAGATATCATGCAACAAATGCTTAATGTTTACGGGGTAAGCAACATCCTGGATATTATCTTTAATCCTACCGATCAAACAAAAGAACTTGATAACAAATGGATAATTCCAGTTAGAAGGGGCAGGCAACCAATCATAAATATTCTGGATTCAAATGTACTGATTTATAAAAATGGAATTCCTCTCAGACCTGATATGAGTATCATAAAGAACAGGTTTGATAAACTAATGGACAATTATATTTCAGGCAATGATTTGGTAAGAACTGAAGATATAAGATTTGACGAGGGTACTTTTATTGATGCCGGCAATTATTATTCTATTCAAAATCATTTCCCTAAAAATTATGGAATAAGCCATTGGGGCTTGCCCGAAGATGCAACCGCAGAACGGATTGTTCAAGCTAAGCAATTACAGGCCTATTTGTATTTTTTTGATCAACAATTGGCTAATTCTTTTTCCCAACTTTCAAATCTGGGTAATCTGTTCTCAACAGATACACAGAAGAATACCTATTTTGCAAATACTGTCAGGAGTTTCAAAGATGCCAGCAATATTTTTCTGGATAATACCGCAGTAGATGTAAATGTACAAGCCGCAGCAGAAGATAAAATTACTTACTACAAACGCCGAAACCTGTTTCTGGATCATTTGCTTTCAAGGTTCTCTGAATCATTTTCTGATTACGTAAATGTCCTTTACTCTGGTTTTACCTCAAATCCAAAAGATGTGGTTAGCCCATCTGTGATAAATCAGGAAGATATCGTGCAGGACAAGGCTAATTTTCTAAAAAATTATCCAGAATATAGTGCAAAAAGATTTTCAGCTTATAATTATAGTGAGCAGGACCAATTATGGGACAGTAATAATATAAGTGGCCTCGAAAAAAGATTGCAACGTTTACTAGGGTTTGATAACCTAAACAGACGTAACCTGGTCAACCTTGATACAAACATTCAACATGGGTTAAATGGATCAGGTAATGATGAATACTGGTACCGCATAACCGATTTTAAAACCGGGACTATTTTACTTGAAGGTTCCGAGAAATTTCCAGGAGAAGAAGAGGCCCGCTTTGCCATGGAAGATTCATTGAGTCTGATTTATTCTGTACAGAATTTGAAAACTATTGATAATGGGGATGGTACTTTTTATTATCAGGTTTTAAATGCAGATAAGGTTATAGGTACAAGTACTAAGCTTTATTCATCTATGAATGAGGCCGCTTTAGACTTGCAGCAGCTAGTTTTACTTGTTACTAAAAACAGAGCTGAAGAGGGAATGTTTTTAATAGAGCACATGCTTTTATTACCTCCCCAGGTAAAAACAATAAATACCCCATCAACTGAAGTACCTGAATTAATTCCAGATGACGAAGCAGGATTTATGCCAATATGTGTTGATGATGGGTGTAAAGATTGTGAAGATAAAGATCCTTATTCATTTAGAATCAGCATTATATTACCTGCATATACCCCTCGGTTTCTAAATATTGCTTTTAGGCAGTATGCAGAACGAACAATTAGAATGGAAGCCCCCGCACACACATTTGTAAAAATTTGCTGGGTAAGCAATGAACAATTAATCACATTCGAAAATGCTTATAAAGAATGGCTTGATGTAAAATCAGGAAAAACAGAAGACACAACAAATACAAAATTAATCGAGTTTATAAACATCTTAACGGCATTAAGGTCAATTTATCCGGTAGCCAGACTCGAAGATTGCAGTAGTAGTGAGGAGCGGACGCTCTTTATGTTAAATCAAAACGCATTAGGAACTCTTAAAACATAAAACATCATGGGTAATGTGCTAGACCAAATTAGTAAAGACAATACCCGCTTTACTATTTTCGAAAATGATCAGGTATTAACGGCAGATCAGTTGAATGATTTATTCAATTATCTTGACGTACAAAACAAGCTAACACGAACCAAGGCAATTGGGGTCGGGATTATTTATGGGTTGGAAATAGGCGTAATAGACAACAAACATCTTGTAGTTTCAAAAGGTGCAGCAATTACTACGGATGGAGATCTATTGTATTTTGACTATGATCAGGAGTTTGATCAGTATGACGTCTTTGAAGACCTGAATGCAAAGTATCCCTATTTTCTTAATGACAGCAATCAGCCTTTGCCGATGTTTGAACTAAGAGATAGCCGTTTGGTAGGGGCCATACCTGGCAAAGATCTGTCAACGCTTGAAGCAACAACCGGCACTTTGTTAAAGGATTATGTGGGTATTTTGTATCTGGAAGACTATAATAATGATCCCGATCTATGTACTGGAACAGATTGTGATAACAAGGGGATTACAGCTGTTAAGGAATTAAAAATTTTACTTATCCATAAAAATAACATCGGTGCTCTGCTTCAAAGCATGCCGTCAATGAATAAGGACTATTTCTCAATTGATGACCTTAATATTCCCAGGGTTACTGTTAATACCGATCTTGATACCTATAAAGAACTAAATGCATCATTTAATAATGCTTTAGTTGTAAAAGAGGAAATTATAGCCAAACTTACTAAAGCATACCAGGTTTGTAAACTGGTAGTTGAAGATGATTTTGAAGGGGGTGACCCAACAGAAAAGTGGAAGAGCTTATTGGAAGAACAATTTAAACTTAGCGAATCCTTTTACGGCCAATACGTATATGATTATGCACGCGATATCAGTTATGCCTATAATGAACTTAGAGAAAGTTTATTTTCTGATGATATGCTAACCTCTCCTGATGTTGATCTATTTCCTAAGCACGTATTAATTGGTTTGGTTAGAGATGCCACTTTAAAGAATCCCATACCGGTAATTTTCCCGGATCTAAGAATTCCACCTTTAAGAGAAATACCTGTATTGGAAACCCGACCAATATCAGGCTTTCTTCGCACCAACATTTTAAGAGTAAGTAATATTCGATTCAATTTTGGAATACTGATAAAACGGTTCAATAAAATACATATCGATTTAGAATACCGTCATCATTTTTATGAATCACCAATATTGAACAATAACAATGATTCTGATGAATTAACCCGGTTCAATTTCATGCGTATTCACAGCATGATAACCAGCTTTAAAGTACCAAGATCCAGCGACTTTCGTTCCGTTGAGGTAGGGCTTAAAATTATCCCCAGCCTTTTCGAAGATGTACCTATTGGCGAACGAAGTATACCATTCTATTATAGCTATAATCCAGGCTTCCCTATAAATTTGTACTGGAATTTTAATGCAAACAACCGGAAAAAAGAGAATCAGATCCTTTCTTATTTCTCAGATCAGTACTCAAATGTCGGAGCCACAATTACCCCGCTAAAATATAACATCCTTAAGTATAATTTCTTCCGGATAGAGGGACATATTGGCTTTAAACTTTCTGATGTTGAAGCTTCACTCAACAAAATCATTCTAGAGAATAACCTGCCTATAAATATCATGTCGGTTCAGGTTGAAAAGAAATTAGAAACAATCCCTCCAAGACCATGGTTTTTCCCGCATTTATATATGTACGAAAAATCGATAAAAAGTACTTTTTTTGATCGGATGGATGATGCAGACTCAGTAAATGATGATCTGGTAAGAGCAACTGATGCTGCAACAACATTAATTCCTGCAACTGAATTTAAAACAGCACGACAAAATGTTTATGATAATGCAGTAGATATTGGCGATGTAAAATTTGACTATGTAAAATACAGATCGGCAGTATCAAATATCATTACAGCGGCTAGTAATGTTAAAGCACAAACCAAACAGTTTACTTTCTCAAATACTGCAATTCCACATGATTTTATACTGAATTCAGATATTCTTAGAAAAACTGACGTTATATCGAGCATCTATCAAAATACGCTGATCAGAAAGAAAACCGGGTTAATGCTGGGTAATTTCATGAAAGAAAATCCTGGCTTGGAACATGCAGGTGGTGTATTACGAGGAGGAACATTTGTAATTGTTTACACTGCTGATGATAAAACAGTTGTGGCCGACTTTATGCTTCCTTATGCAAGTATAGATAAAGATGTGGTAAACAATCCGCCAATATATACTCCGTTACCTTTGCCTTTGCCTCCTCTAACTCCAATAATTCCAAAGTTCCCAATAGGCCATTTATTTGAGCTTATCCCGAACTACACTAAAGATCTTAACTTAAGACTTACTCCCTACATTAAAGATGTTGACTTAGATGACAGGATAAATGTAAAGGTTAATAGAGGAGTTGAAGAAAGTATTAAGGGATTAAATATTAAACTCGATGGATTTGATAAACGCCTTAATGAAAACTCATCATTATTCACAACAGTTCTTACCCCCACAAAATTTACTACACCAGGTAAAGATTTAGGAATAACAGCAGATCTTAATGCTTTAAGAGCTGCCCAGGATAAGATGGAGAGTCTTAGGGATGGAACGCCGGAAAGAATTGAAGCCGAACGTGATTATATGAAAAATGCAAATATAATTACCGAGAAACTGGGAAATACTTTAATAACCAACGATAAAACAAATGCACTGGAAGTGAATGCTGCCTTAGCAGAAGTACAGGGAGGTATAGGTTTAATTAAAGATGAAAGTATAAGAAAAGAGGGAGCTATTACGGTAGGTAAAGCAAATGTTATTACCAGAGGCTTTAGACTTAATATGTAAAGGTGAATGGTGATGTAATTATCCGCAAACAAATAATCAGACTGCATGCCAGTGATGAGAAACTTGCGTTTGATTGTAAGCAATACTTGAATGAAATAGTAAGCGACAAGCTATCTGAAATTTATCAGAGAATATTTCACCAAAATATACACAAGCACAGTTACATAAATATCAGCAATATTAAGGTTGACATAGGTAATATGCGGATAAGTGAGTTCAAAAGTAGATTTTTAGAAATCGTTGAAGAAAAGATCGTAATTGAACTTAAGAAACAGTTCGAAGAAAATCCACACAACAAAAACTTTTCTGTAGGAGACAATTTCAATTTAGAACTTGATCATTCATCATCTTCAATAGAATACAGTAGCGAAAAGGATCAGAAAAAGCTTATTCTCTTGTACTTTTTTCAAAACGGAACTTATCCCTGGTGGTACGAACAATTGCCTGAAAAATCCCCCTCTCAAATTCTTGCTACTTTTAATCAAGAAGAACAAAAAGAATTTTTCTTTAAACTATTAACTAAACTCCGTTCATTATCTATTACAGAGGCTGAGCGAACATTCAGCAGATTCGCTGATTATACCACAAGTATTGATCTTGTAGTTTATATAAATCTTTTTGTAGATCTATACGCCGACAATTCCGGCAAAGCAAATATAACCATGCTTTTGGCAGAGAAAAATCAGTTAGCAAAACTGTTTAATGTGCCAAAAAAGATGTTCTTAAAACAACTACTAAGTTTCATTCTGCTACATATTGATGAAACTGATTTCATTAAAAAATTCCTGATCAATTTAAGACAGTCTATTACTGTTTCCGCAGAAGAGATCAAAAAAAGAACACAGGAAATGAAATTAAATATAGTTGGCTCTGATCTTGAAAAACTTATTTACAATGATTTGTTTAAAACAGATGAAATAAATTTGGCTGAAAACTCTAATAAAAAGTCCTTTGATAGCCATAAAACCAAAGAGAGTTTATATATAGAAAATGCCGGATTGATCCTTTTACATCCGTTTCTACCCGCATATTTTAAGGATTTAAAGCTAATTAATGATGGAAATCAATTCATATCTGCAAATGCACAATCGCGAGCATCAGTTTTACTCTATTATTTACAGTGCGGAAGCGAAAAATACAACGAGTGGGAAATGCCCCTTAATAAAATTCTTTGTGGGTTACAGTGCGTTGATTTAATCCCTAAGGGTATTAAGCTAAAAAAAAAGGAAAAAGAAGAATCAAAATTATTGCTGGAAACAGTGATAAAGTATTGGGAAGCACTGAAAGGTTCGAGCACCGAGGCTCTACAGAATACTTTTTTTTTACGTAAGGGTAAAATAACGCCAAAAGATAATTCCTGGCTTATGCAGGTTGAACGGACAGGTGTTGATATTTTACTAGATCGTTTACCCTGGAGCATTGGTACCGTAAAGCTTCCCTGGCTAAAAGAAATAATACATACAGAATGGTAAAGAATGAAGAATCTTTCAAAAAGGATGCATATCATTTAAATGCATTAGATCTGCTGGATGAAATTAATTGGTTTGAAAAAGTTCTTCAAACAAGATTAAAGCTCTACTTTGGAGAAGAGTGCGAATATGAATCCATATACGATATAGAACCTCCCCAATCTGATGAGAAAGAATCAGTTTTCTATGAATTCATTCGATTCTATCAACTTTCCTTTTCTGAACGCTTAATTTTAGTTTTGGCACTGCTACCGCATATTGCTCCGCAATTACTTGATGTCTTTTTTATCAAAACAACATTAAAAGATCGCGGAGTAACAGAATTTGGCGGCTTAAAAGGAGCATTTCATAGCGGTTTTTTGCCAACAGGAGAAACTGCTGCCTTTTTATTGGCAGGCAGTGATTTAAGTAAGCGTTTTAGAGTACAGCAGTTTTTTGATGTCGATCATTTATTTAAAATTCATAATATACTTTGGCTTGGCTCATCTCCCTCAAACGAACCCATTTTAAGTGGCCAACTGTTAATTAATGACGAGTATATTGACCTTTTTACCGGTGGCAAATTGCGTAAGCCTTCCTTTAGTATGGAATTCCCTGCTAAAAGAATAAACACTCAACTTGAATGGGACGATCTGGTGCTGGACAGAAACACTATGCAGCAATTGGGTGAAATTAAAATCTGGTTAGAACATGGCCCGATGTTAATGAACGAATGGGGGATGAAGAAAAAGCTAAAACCTGGTTACAAAGCATTATTTCATGGGCCACCTGGAACGGGAAAAACATTAACCGCCGGACTTTTTGGTAAGCTGGCAGGTGTTGATGTATACAGGGTAGATCTGTCAATGGTAATTTCAAAATACATAGGAGAAACGGAGAAAAACCTGGAAAAAGTATTTACAAAAGCCGAACACAAAAACTGGATCTTGTTTTTTGACGAGGCCGATTCACTATTTGGAAAAAGAACATCAATTTCTGATGCTCATGATAAATATGCAAATCAAGAGATCGCCTATTTGTTGCAGCGTCTTGAAGATTACAATGGCTTAGTAATTTTAAGCTCAAATATGCGTAACAATGTAGATGAAGCATTCGGTAGACGATTACAGTCTATTATCCATTTTCCTGTACCAAAGAGTAATGAACGATCAATACTATGGCGACAAACATTTAGCAATAAAGTCCAGCTTGAAGAGGATTTAGATATTGATACAATTGCCGAGAAGTATGAACTAGCTGGTGGTTCAATAATAAATGTTGTTCAATATGCTTCTTTAATGGCACTTGACCGAAAAGAAAATATTATTAGAGGAAAAGACATTTTAGAGGGCATAAAAAAAGAATTCAGAAAAGAGGGAAAAACTGTTTAGATCTAGGTTCAAAATATTACGTTATGAAAGACGTTGCCGTATCAGAGCCTGTTGCAATACCAATGGCAGCAGCTCATCAAGAGAAAATATTAGAGCAAAGTGATGTTGCTGCTGATAAAGCTGGTTCCGATATCTTTTTTCAGGCAAAACTTACAGTCGGATCACCTAATGATCCCTTAGAAGATGAGGCCGATGCGGTAGCAGATCAGGTAATGCGCATGCCCCAAAACTCATTTATTCAAAGGAAATGTGCCCATTGTGATGAAGAAGAAAAAGCACAGCGAAAACCTTTAATTGCCGGAATAACTACTGGTATTCAGGCAAAAACCGAAAACACGTCAACAGTAAGTAATCGGGTTTCAAATGCCATAGAATCCACCAGAGGTGGTGGAAACAAAATGGATAACGAGACAAATAGCTTTATGAGCAATCGCTTCGGAAGCGATTTTAGTGACATTAACATTCATACAGATAATGAATCGATACAGTTAAGTAATGATCTTAGTGCAAAAGCCTTTACCATAGGAAATGATATATACTTCAATGAAGGACAATATCAACCACAATCTGATGAGGGAAAACATTTACTTGCCCATGAGCTGACACACACATTACAGCAGGGGAAAGATTCATCTATAAAAAATAAAAGACTAGTACAAAGAACAACCGTTGGTGCAATATTAGACGAATTTTTTTCCCCATTCTCCAGTGCTACGCAATGGGATATGCCCGAAGGCGATAATTACACCGCAATAGTTAGAGCCTGGCAACCGGTAATTGACGGACTTACCTCAATAAAAGCAAATATTGCATCAGATTGTGCTACGTGGGCTGCCAGTCACCGAACAGATACATCATGGCATGCCGGAATGACCAAACCTCCGGTAACAGATCCAAATGCTTACCCACTATGGGTTTCGAGCCCTCCAGGTACTGATCCGGACACCTGTAGAAATGCTTTTATACTTTACCAGGGCTCAAGGATAGGTATGGGGCCACCTATACAAACTTTAGATTTATATACCTGTTCAATTGGTTCCTTCGGACTTTATGTAACTGTAGATTCCATTAACTGCGCAAGTCACACTGCTACAATAAGAGTTTGGATGTATAATACGATGGATCAAGCATCATTTGGAAGATTTGCAAGCTATTTTCCGTTAAGCGGAATGGAACCTCAATATATGTGGTGGAACTGGGATGAAGAAATTAGCTGGACCGGAGCTGGTGTTACTACTGCACCAGAACGCGGTAGCAGTGACTGGTAATCGTTATATTATGAAGGGAACAAGTGGATCACATGAAACTGTAAATCAACAAACAAAAGTTGCTGATACTCCCAAACCTGCATCACTCCAAAATGAAGACAATCAAAGTAATTCTGCTGACCAGCTGTTTTACCATAGCCAGCCAAAACTAAAAGCAGAGGTTAGCGACCAGATTGAAGCCTCAAGAGGTGCAGGAACACAAATGGACCAAGAAACACAAAGCTTTATGGAAAGCCGGTTTGGAACCGGCTTTTCTGATGTTAATATCCACGTCGGAACAGATGCAAGTCAATTATCTACCTCACTCAATGCACGGGCCTTTACCGTAGGCAAGGATATATATTTTAATGAAAACATGTATAACCCAAATTCTGCTGAAGGCAGGCATCTGTTAGCTCATGAGTTAACACATACCATACAACAAAACGGGACTACGATACAACGTTCACCTATGCCAGGGGAGGATACGGTTCAAAATCTTGAATCATACGATGCAGCTACCAGGCAAAACATCCATTATGATATCGGCTTCAATCTTCAAACGAACATTTCCCTGTTTTTCCAGAAAGGAATTGTAAGAGATGTAAGGTCAGGCTACAATGTTACTTATGTTGTAAAAGGTTTTGATCCGGCAGAGGCATGGGTAGAAAGTGCAATGAGGGCATTGATACTTTATAATTTTAACTTGAACAAAGATGCAACCGAGGCTGCCATCACTAATATTACCACAGTACAGCACCTGGATTTGAGTGGTGAAACAAATCCATCAGATGCTAAGATAAAAGGACCTGATGCTATGGTCCGATTCACATCAACAGAGTTCGATGCTAGTGGAAAAGGAGCCAAAAGAATGAAAAACGTTCAATTGGCTGTAGAAAAACTGAGCAATTTTACCGCGAAGGCAACCACAGAAACCTCGGCACAAAGGCGCCAGAGATATGAAACAACTTACAAGATAACAAACGCAGTTCCGGTAAGAAATGATCCATTGGGCGATCCACCTGATACCATGAGTGATGCAAAATTTGACCAGGTATTAGAGGCTCTAGATATAGTACCAACAGGTATTTTAAGCAAAGCTACAGGCATACCTATTCATTTAGGACAAACTCCAAAAGGACCAAAAAATGAATCTGCCGAATACAGTCAAATACTTCCGAAGGGCAGTACAGACTGGAAGAGAAGAATTACAGTTTACGGTGATTTCTTTAGCGCAACATTACCGCAAAAGGCATTTATCATGGCCCATGAATTTGGTCATGCTTTAGATTTCAGACCCAACGAAGGTTCTGGCGGAAAAGGAGGGGAATCCCTAAGTGCCGATAAGACCAAAGGAAGCTTTAGAGAAGCATTAGGAAAAGATGGTGGCCTGGGCAAAGGGATGAGTGAATATGCTGCAACAAAAACTTCAGAAAGTGAATATTTTGCTGAAGCATTTTCTTTGTACATTAATCAGCCGGCTACTTTAAAAGCACTTCGTCCCAATATATACGCTTACTTTCTTGCTCAATATCCATAAACTTCTTATTTCATCAATTTAAATTAAAGTGAAACAAGATTCTGTTTCCGAACCTATCATTGCACCTGCCGCATCAGTATGTCAGGAGAGTCTGCAACAAAATGAACTGTTACAGGCCGATGGCGAAGCTTCGTTCTTTTTACAAACAAAATTGAACGTTGGCGACCCGGATGATCCGTTCGAAAAAGAGGCGGACGCTGTTGCTGATAAAGTTATGCGTTCAAGCGACGCAAATTTTGTTCAGCTTAAATGTGCTGCATGCGAAGAAGAGGAAACAATCCATAAAAAACCGCTGTCTGCAAATATTACCCCCTTTGTTCAAACTAAAAGCGATGATGAATCTAAAGTTAGTGACCATCTAACTTCTTCAATAGAAAATAGCAGGGGTAATGGATCATCTATGGACCACCAAACCAAATCCTTTATGGAAAATAGGATTGGTGCAGATTTTAGTTCCGTAAAAATACACTCTGGGCAAGAGTCAGTACAAATGAACAGGGAACTTAATGCCCAGGCCTTTACCACTGGAAATGACATCTATTTTAATGAAGGAAAATACAGTCCGCAAACCGACGATGGCAAACGATTACTCGCACATGAACTTACACATGTAATACAGCAAACTGCTCCAGTTGCTGATAAAGCTGTACAAAAGAAACAAAATCCAACAATTGAACCTGTTCCAACTGCACCCCAAACAGCAGAAAGTGAGCCTTTAAAAGAAAAAACAGAGAAAAAGGATGCCAGTGGAACAGCTAATAACCAGGGCTTTCAAAGTTCACCACCTGATGAGCCGTCCAAAGGCGGAGCCAATATTAATAAAGCCCCGGCATCAACTCCTAAAGCGGCAGAAAAACCAGCAGTTGCACCGATAGGGAAGGATGCTCCAAAGGCTGATGGGACTAAAGCTGCAGCAGCAGGAGATGTAATAAAGGAAAAGCCAGTTATTACAGCTACAGATAATCCTGGTGATATGCTCGTCGTATTACAATCTACACCAGCTACCCAACTACCAGAAACCTTAAATCAGGCAAAGGGCATCTCTTCTCAGAGTATGCAGATGCAAAAAGATAAAGCGCTAAAACTTGTACCTACTGTTGCTGAAAGTAGTGGAAGCGCCTACGGCCAGAATGTCGGAGCTAAATCAAAACACATAGCGCAAAAGGCTACCGCAACAGTCAAAAATAAATTTGAAGGAAAAGGTGAGTGGCAGCCACCTGTTGTTGAAGAAGTTACACTTCCACCTCAGGCAAAATTTGTTCCATCAGGATTGTTATCAAGATTTGGAAATAGCGAAGGGTCTGAAAACATAAGCGGAGCAGCCCAAAATGAACTGGGTAACATTAATTTAGACACCAGTGCCCTGCCCGAAGAGTTAGGTGCAGCACCCGAATTAGCCTTAACAGGTGATGCCAGTATAAATAATATATCAGAAGAGCAGGAAGAACAAACGGCAGATCTTCTTATTGCAAAAAGCAGTGCTCAAAAAGAAATCCTCAATGATTTTGGTGAAAATGATGTAATTCAAAAACCAGGAAAAGGGAATATTAAAAGTAACCATCGGTTCAAAAAAACACAAGGTATAAATTCTACAACAGTAGGACCGGCTTCAGGCCTATCACCAGAAATAGCGGCAAGACTTGATGCTTCTCTTGCAGGTCAGGCAAATCAAAAAATAGGAGAACAATCTCAGAAATATCAACAGGATGAAGCAGCCTATCAGGAAAAATTAGTTATTGAGAAACAAAAAACTGATGAACTGATTAACGATGAGACAATCAAATCTAAAACATCACAAAACAAATCACAGCAAAATGCACAGAAACAAGTTGCAGAATCAAGGCTAGATTGGCAGAAACAACTTGATGCTACTGAAACAGACTTCAAGACAAAAGCTTCTAACAGTGCAATAGAGCATATTGGAAAAATTGGTAAGGAAACCGAAAAAGGAAATTCCGAAGCAAAAAAACATTATGAGGATGCCAATAAACAAGCTACAGAGAAAACTGCAGCGGCAAAACAAGAAGCTGAAGATAAAAAGAAAAAATCTGAAGAGGAAAGCGGAGGCTTCTTTGGCTGGCTTGCTGATGCTGCCTCTGCCCTTATAGATGGTTTAAAGCGAGCTGTAAACTTTATTTTTGATAAGCTCAGGGCTGCACTTAAGTGGATTTTTGAACAGGCCAAAAAATTTGCCCTCGCTGCACTTGAATTGGCACGCAAAGCCGTTGTGGGTTTAATTAAAGGCTTTGGTGTTATATTGAAAGGGTTTGTGGATATCGCCTTTGCAGCATTCCCTACTATACGCGATGCAATTAATGCCAAAATTGATACGGCAGTAGATACGGCAGTAGCTGCAACGAATGAGGCTTTCGAACGGTTTAAACGTGCTGTCGCAGCTATCATAGATGCATTTGCAGAATTTGTTGATACGGCCCTGGCCATTGTTCAGAAAGCCCTTAACATTGCACTCTCAGTTATAGAGGTAATTGTTGTTGGTTTCCTTAAAATAATGGCATTTATAAATGACATTGAAAAACAATACAAGTTATTTAAGGCCATGATCGATGGGTTTCTGCTAATATGGGATCATCCTGAAATATTAGAAGAAAAAGCAAAAGAATTTCTCGAACCCTACATTAAAGATATACCCGGCAGTACCGAGGGTGAGGTTAAAAAGGCTTTGGGATTATTTGGTTTGGCAACAGCCAAACACATTACCGGGATAATGAAATATCTTACCCCGAACATCAATCATTTAATAGCCAATTGGTGGGGTGAGGCCAAAAAAATGATTTGGTTCCTGATCTGGCCATTTGCAGAAGGCAGTCCATTATATGAAGATGCGCCAAAGCTATGGAGATTGATTCCTCAAATGTGGAATGACCTCTGGGATGGTGAATTTAGTAAGGTAATTGATGGTGGATTGGAATGGATGCAGGCATTGAATATGACAGTTGGTGCCTTTGCAGGCTGGATAGTTATTGGTGGCGCTGTAGTAGGTGCCATTTTGGGAGGCATTTTTGGAGTTGGTGCTGGTGCAATTCCTGGCGCAGGAGCCGGTTTTGAAGTTGGAGTAGCCATTGGCGAAGGAATTATGGTATCAATGATTGCTACCGAAACTGCTGTAATTGCCAAATCAGTATATGATCTTTCGGTAACTGAAGATGACGGCATAGAATCTGCACCACCAACACCTCCCGCTAAAGAAAAAACTGCAGGAGAGATTCATGCAGATACTCCACAAGCAGATAATGGACCAAGACAATATACCAGCGGGCAGGTTAAAACTGGTCGGGATAGGATATTATATGCGTACCAGCGTATTGCGAACAGTGGTTTAACTCTTGGTGTTATGGTTGCTTTACTTTTACTTGGAGCCATAGGGGGTAAAATCGCGCAGGGCTTACTTGCTGCAATTAAAAAATTAGGTACTGTTATTGGTAAATTGATGCCAGAAGTAGCAGAAGCATTTAAAGGTGCAGCAGGAGCTTTAAAAGACAGTAAAATAGGCCAGGGACTTGCAAAAGCCAGTGAAGGGTTTAACGAAGGAAGGGCAGGAATGAAAGAAAAAATTGGTGGCCTTAAAGAGAAAATTGGATTAGGAGGAGAAGAAAAACCTGGCACTTCTAAAGAAAAAACGACAGAGAATACAAAAACCAGCAATACAGAACCAACCCCATCAGAAGTTGATACTCCAATAAAACCAGAGGCAGAAACCAAAGTTTCCGAAACTAAAGTAAAAACAGAACCTGAGCCAGTTGCCGAGACTGAAACAAAAGTAAAAACTGAGACTGAACCAATTGCTGAGCCAGAAGCAAAAACTCCCGATCAGCAAAAAGCAGAGGATTTTGCCAAAAAAGCCCAAAATGACGAAGGTGTCGTAGCTAAAGGTAAAGCCAAAGATGGCCATAAACTTAAAGTTGACAGTGAAGGTCACATCGTAAAATGTTCTGACTGTAAGGTTTATGAAATCAGTCATGGAGAAATACTCAAAGAAAATCCTCAACTGGCCGAAGAGCTTAAAGAACTAAGAAAAAGAATGGCCGAAGCACCTGAAGATCCTGCTGTTATGAAGGATCTGGAGGCTTTTGATGAAAAAATCACAAATCTAGAAAATAAAGAAGGAATAAAACCTACAGAGCCAACTGCAAAAGAACAACCTTTAGAAGAGAATACTGGTAAAGGAACAGATGAACCAAAAGCCAAGGAAGAGCCTAAAGGACCAGAAGAAAAACCAGATGCTGAAAGTGATCCATTAGAAAAGAAAGATGGGATTGAACCAGACTCCGCCGAAGCTGATACTACAAAAATTGACCCTAATGAGGTACCAACTGATGAACCCTTACCTGGTCAGGCAGGGTCAAAAGAACATATGGCTGAAAGATGGGCAGAATATGAGAAAAGGATGGAGGGTAATCCTAAAAAGTGGAAAAAAGAAAGATGGGAAAATGTATACCGCAAAAATATGACAAGAGCCAAATTGGCTAACAAGGCAGTTGATGCATACAAAGCGAAATTAGAGTGGGGCGGAAAAGCAGAAAGGGAAGTACGCGTAGAAATTGAAGGCGTGGAAAGAAGATTTGATATAATGGAAACCGAAGGCATACCTCCTGAAATGAGAAAAGATGGCATAATCCATCTTGAGGATATGGAAAAAGCAGGTATAAAACCAAAAGTAATAGAACACAAAACAGGTAAAATATACAATACTAAAGATATACAATGGGAAATTGCTCGTGATGAAATCCTGATGAAAGAAAAAGGCTGGCAAATGGAATGGGTGTTTGAAGGAGAGGCGAGTGGTCCACTGAAAAAAGCACTGGAAAAAGCGGGCATTCCATATAAAATAATTCCTGTACCTTAGAATTTGCCAAAGAACGATAAGCATTAAAATAAGTATGAGTATTTATAACAATTTTTCGGAAAAAGATTTTGAATATTGGATATTCCAAATGGACGATAAATTAGTGTCTTTCATATCTTCATTATACGGGGATATTAAAACACATTTGGATTATTCAATAGAGTCTCTTAAAAATGTAGAAGAATGGCTAATAAATACATATAAAACACCAGAAGCAATAGACGCAATGCATAGAGCCATAACTGTAGATGGTTTCTGCAGGTACATAGGAGAAGTTTTTCGCAAAAAAATAGGTGGCCATTGGGATATGCTTTTTCAAAATGAGAGCGTCATTGAAGCTGGTCCTTTTTTAACAGGATTTCAAACAAATGAAAGGAGAATTCATCCTTATGAACTGATGAAAAAAGCACTTCAGGAAAAATCAGGGAATTTTCTCAAAAGCCAGCTGCAATCTATCTCAGAAAAATAGAATATTATCCCTGTAATTTAAAGCACACCATTTTTAACCGCAATATCTACTAGCTGTAAGAAATTCTTGCAGTTCGACCTCATGAGCATGTTTCTTCTATGATTATTAATAGTATTGATACTTATATGAAGCCGATCTGCAATTTCTTTACTTCCCATTCCCTGGCTGGCTAGTTTCAAAACATCAATTTCCCTTTTGCTAAGTATGTATTCCGTTTTCTGTAAGAAATAAGACCTGTTCTCAATTAAAGTTTTTTCGCCTCCTGCCTCGTGTTTCTCTATTAGATGATTAATTTTTGAATCATTTTTAAAATAGGTGAGATCTGTAAGCGAATTAATAGATGCAACAGGTAATCTGTAATTCTCTTTAAATAGATAATGGGTACATTGTACTACTGAAGACCACGAGCCATCGCTGTTCCTAATCCGAAAGTTTGTAGTAAAAGTATAGTTCACATTTTCTTCTTGCTTACGATTACTAAGAAAAGCCATTTGATCTGGAAATATTTGCTCATCAAATATCTTCATATCCTCCCAATTTCTAATTCTATTAAAAAAAAGAATATCTGTATCTACTAAGAATTCACAAGAATATCCTAAAAAATGGCTTGTACTAAAAGGCCTAAAACAGTTAGAGTTTTCGATATAGTCACTTACATAATAAATAGAGGGAAAAAAATTATTATTCAATGATTCACTGTCAAAATGCAACAATATTTTTTCCGCCTCAGAAAATGGTGATCCAAGCCGATTCCTTGAATGTTTCAAAAAATCAGCATATGACGGTATTTTAGAATCTTTCATAGCAGCTTAATTTAGAAGTAAAACAACGGATTACAATGTCAGTTTAAGACATGTATAAAAGATTTAGGGGCCAAACAGCTTCCTTTTGTTATTAGAATTGAGATTTTTCATAGTAGTAGGCGATTTGATTATAACCCAAAATTAGAATATAGATCTCTAATATTCCGCAAAAACAAGTGAACTGAGCCCCTTAGTTATCAAATACACATTATGAGTATTTGAATGGCTTTTAAATAAAAATAGTGTATTGATATTATTTTACACGTTCAACATACTCACCGGTACGTGTATCTACTTTTATCTTATCACCTTGGTTCACAAATAAAGGTACTCTCAATTCTACGCCATTTTCTGTTGTAGCATACTTTAGAGCTCCTGATGAGGTATCACCTTTAACAGCTGGTTCGGCATATGTAATTTCTAATTCTACAAAGTTTGGAGCCTGAGCCATAATAGGTTCTTCACTTTCAATCGAAACGAGAACATCCATTCCTTCTTTAATAAACCTTGCTGATGCTCCAAAAAGCGATTTAGGCACATTAAATTGCTCAAAACTAACATTATCCATAACCACAAAATAGTCGCCCTCTTCATACAAATACTGATAATCATTAGTTTCAACACGACAAATCTCAACCTGTTCATCAGTTCCCAAACGTGCTTCAACAATTCTACCGGTTTTAATATTACGGAATTTACCCAAATAAAAGGCTCCGCCTTTACCTGGTGTACGATGTAAAAATTCTGTAACTGTTACCAGTTCTCCATTGAAACGTAAAATATTGCCCACTTTAATTTCGGATGCCTTTGCCATAAAAATGTATTTCTAAAATTTGAGCCCAAATATATATGCTTTTTACGTATTTGCGTACCCAAATAAAGTACTATCCAATTTCTTTTTCTAAAAAGCTCTTCAGTACCAAAGCATGATTATAATTTTGGTCATGTGCAGCAAACAGGAGAGTTACTATTGGATTATTTTTGTAAACTTTTAATACATCCCCAACAAAATGGTTAGTCGCAAGTTCCTCAAAATATCTTTTTTTAAACTCCTGCCATTTCTCCGGTTCATGATTAAACCATTTCCGTAATGCTGTTGTTGGTGCAATTTCCTTAAGCCATAAATCGACAACTGCATTTTCCTTTTTCAATCCACGCGGCCACAATCGATCTACAAGAATCCTATAACCGTCATCTTTTAATGGAGCGTCATAAATTCTTTTTACTTTAATCATAAAACAGCATAATTTTTGTAACCCTATATAGATGGCGTATCTCTAATATAATTAAAACAGTTATAATTATGGAAGAACCAGTTAACATAAATGAGCATATTGTTAAAATATTGAGTGTTGAAGATATCACACACAATGTAAAACGATTTACGGTCGAAAAACCAGACAATTATAGTTTTATTCCAGGACAGGCTACAGATATAGCTATCAATAAGCCAAATCTAAAATCCTTAGTTGGCCCTTTTACTTTTACTTCCCTTAATAAATCAGATTACCTGGAATTTACCATCAAAATTTACAAAGAGCATAATGGTTTAACATCTAAACTTTCTTCATTAAAACCTACAGACGAATTGATTATTCATGATGTATTTGGATCTATAAATTATAAAGGTCAAGGCGTATTTATAGCAGGAGGTGCTGGCATTACTCCATTTTTGGCAATATTCAGACAACTTAATATGGATGGCTTATTAGTTGGAAACAACCTGATCTTTGCAAATCATAACGAAAAAGATATTATACACAAGGTCGAGTTAAAATACTTATTAGGCGATAATTATATCGATGTATTAAAAAGTCCTTTAAATACTGAAATCCCGGGTAAAACAATTGACCAGGATCTCTTAAAAAAATACACCAAAGACAAAAGTAAATGGTATTATATATGCGGTCCGGATACGTTTACCACAGCAATGGTAAATAACCTTAAAGAGCTTGGTATCGCAGATTCCCACATTGTTATAGAAGAATAAAAAACACCAATTAATGTTTACTTAATCTTGCCTCTTCAAGATCCAGGTTATCTTCCATATCTCTAAGCACTTCATGATCATATTCCTTTGTAGCTTTAAGTTTTTTAAGGCCTGCTCTCCTTAAGGTAATCAGCTCAAGCATAATCGTTCTGTATAATTTTCTTACCGAACCAACTTCTTCTTTTTGATTTTCTTCAATTAAGGTACGTTCACTTGCCCTTATGCTGCGTTCTAATTGCTCTTTAATTCTTGCAATGGTCTCGAACTGGCTCATCTCAAGGCTATATTTAGCATCAAGATGTTTAACGCTTTCTCTTGCAAGCTGCATCCGTATAGATTCAATTTGCTCATCCTCGGGTGGTCTCTCGTCAATTTCTTCAATCTTTAGCCATTTCAGGAACAGAGGCAATGTTAGCCCCTGAAAAACCAGCGTTATAAGGATAACAACAAAAGTGATAAAGAGTATCATATTACGATGTGGAAATGCATCCCCTGAATTTAAAGTTAAAGGAATAGCAAGTGCAGATGCAAGAGAAACTACACCACGCATTCCTGCCCATCCAATAACGAAAGGTAATTTTAAACCCGGGCTTTTTTCTTTATTCCTGATTTTTGAGCTTAAGAATCTAGGAACATAACCAGCCACATATACAAGAATAATTCTAACAACAATTACAATTAAGCTAATGAGCAGAGCATATCTTATGGCTTCATCCATAGAATAGCCTTCCAATCCGCTCACAATTACAGGCAGTTCAAGTCCAATTAAAATGAAAACAAAACCATTCAGCAAAAAGCCAACTGTAGCCCAAACCTCCTTGGCTTGTAAACGGGTATGGTAATTTAGAAAATCATGGGAGCGGAATGAAAGAAATAATCCTCCGCTTACAACAGCTAAAACGCCAGACCAATGAAATTCCTCAGCAACAATGTACATCAGATACGGTGCAATTAATGTAATGGGGGTAGTTATATTTGATGATTTAGCCCAATATCTGAGTACAAAATAGAGAATATGAGCAATAAAAAGCCCCACAACAACACCCATAAATGATAAAACAAAAAAATCAGTCACAGCATCCTGCAAAACAAATTTACCTGTAAGAATAGCCGCTACTGCAAACCTGAAAACAGTTAAAGAAGCGGCATCATTAACAAGACTTTCTCCTTCCAACATTGTTAAACCTCTTTTGGGCATATTTAAACCCTTTAATACAGAAGTTGCTGCTACAGCATCAGGAGGAGAAATAATACCGCCCAGCAGGAAACCAAATGCGAGAGTAAATCCAGGAATGATACTCACAGAAAAATAAGCAATAGCCAAAGAGGTAATTAGTACCAATCCAAAACCTAATAGAAAAATCGACCTTTTCCATTTCCAGAAGTCGTTCCACGAAGTGTACCATGCTGCTTCGAAGAGAAGAGGTGGAAGAAAAATAAGAAACACAATATCCGGATTTACACTTATTGATGGCACTCCCGGGATAAAACTTATGGCTAAGCCTCCTATTACCAGAAAAATAGGATAAGATATTTTCCAGCGTTGACTTAACAAATAAAGTAACGCCATAGCAAAAAAGAGCGCTAGAATTAAAAGGAGATTTTGATGTATCATAACTGGAATAAATGTAGGCAGATAAATCTAACCATAAAAATTCTTTTGAACTTGAGTATATCTTTTATATTTGATATTAAGCAACTAATAACCAGATAGTAGCATAAACCAAATATACTTTTTATGGACATGAACAAACAAAAACCCCAAGTTTCCCGTAGGAATTTTCTGGCGTCGGCAGCTGCTGCTGCTGTACTGCCGTCATTTTTGATGAACACCATTGCTTCTGCAAAAATTCCGGGTCGTAAACTGAGGCATGCTTGTATTGGTGTGGGTGGAATGGGAGCGCATGATCTTGGTAATTTTAAATCTCATCCCGATGTAGAGATTATTGCGATATGCGATGTAGATAGTGATATTCTAAAAACCGCAGCTGTCGGTCTTCCCGGTGTTCGTACATATACCGATTGGAGGGAACTACTTAAAAATGAAATAAAGAATATAGATTCGGTTAATGTAACTGTACCAGACCATACGCATTTTTCAGTTGCTTATCAGGCCATTAAAGCCGGAAAGAATGTTTATTGCCAAAAACCAATGTGTCATGATGTTGCAGAGGTTCGTTCTCTTACAAATATTGCGATTAAAAAAGGTGTGATTACCCAATTGGGTACCCAGGTTGCTTCAACCGCTTGTGACCGCACAGCCGTTCAGTTAATAAAGGATGGCATAATTGGTAAAATTAAACATGCATATTTATGTTCAAATCGTCCGGGAGCCATTGCAGATTATCGGTTGGTAGGCCCCAGACCGACAGAAACTCAGGAGCCGCCTGCAAACCTGAACTGGGATTTATGGATTGGCTCAGCACCTGTCCGTTCTTATGCACCAGGCATTTATCATCCAGCCAAATGGAGGGCATGGCAGGACTTTGGTACCGGTTGGTCCGGAGATATTGGCTGTCATATATTTGATGCTGTATGGAAAGGTTTAGGGCTAAAAGCCCCAATATCAGTAATCGCAGAAGTTCAGCAAAGCTGGAAAGACTCATCTGAACGTAGGGGGGATACCTGGCCACAAGGAGATCATATGACCTGGATTTTTCCAGGAAATTCCTATACAGAATCTGATAAATTAACACTGGAATGGTTTGACGGAGAAATGTATCCACCCGAAGAAGTCCGGGCACTTTATTCACTTGAAAATTATCCTGGCGAATGTGCTATGCTTATTGGCACTAAAGGAGCTCTTCTGATACCGCATGGCGGAGAAATGCCAGTGCTTTTACCCGAAAGCAAATTCAAAGATACATCTTTCAAAAAATTAGAGAGTCGTAACCATTACCACCATTTTGTAAATGCGTGTTTAGGAGGCGAAAAAACTGAATCGCACTTTGCACAATCGGGTCCTATGACAGAGGCTATACTTCTTGGTACTGTAGCTATTCGGGTTCCTAACCAATTGCTGCAATGGGATGCAGCAAACATGAAATTCCCTAACTATCCGGAAGCAAATAAATTCCTGAGAAGGAAATATAGGAAAGGCTGGGAAATTAAGGGCGAATTTTAGTTTGAAAAGAGAAGAAAACGAATTGGATTATCATCAATTTGTCAGTTTAAAATTACTGATTAATAAGGAATAATCCTTTTCGTTTATATTATGTCTTACGGTTAAATATAGATATAGTATATTATGAAAACCTTGAATTTTAAATCATTAATTATAGCGGGGGCTATAATCCTGATCAGTGGCTTAACAACAAACAGTGTTTTAGCACAGAGAGCTTCGAGAGGCAGTGGTGGAGGTAACCACGTATCAGCCGGTGGGGGCAACAGACCATCAAGACCTTCAGTCGGCAATACTACTCGTCCCGACTACCGTCCTTCTCGTCCAAGCCGTCCGGTCAATAGGCCTGGCTATGGGTACAGGCCAGGAACTGGATATCGCCCGGGTTATCATTACAGACCAGGCTATTCATATCGCAGACCATATTACGGATACTACTATAATTATTACCGACCATTTTTAGGCATCCGTTTAAGTGTATTGCCTTTTGGCTACTATCCTTTCTATTTTGGTGCTGATCAGTTTTATTATTCAGGTGGATTCTTTTACAGACAATACGATGATGGTTATAAAGTAGTTGTACCTCCTGTAGGGGCTCAGGTCCCAAGCATTCCATCAGAAGCAAAAGAAATAACTATTAACGGACAAACCTACTATGAATATAAAGGAGTTTATTACAGTACTACTGTAGATGCCGACGGTAAAACCATTTATACTGTGGCAGGTAAAGACGGAGTTTTAGATACCGATAATGGTACTGCTACAGATGGAACCAACAATCTCCCTCAAATAGGTGATGTAGTAAATCAGTTGCCAGATGGTACTAGAGATGTAATGATAAAAGGATCTCAATATTACCTTTCTGAAGACGGTGTTTATTACGAAAAAATTGTAGATGGTGATAAAATAACCTACAAGGTTATTGGTATAGGTAACTAAACTCAAAAATTCATTAAACCAATCCAAAAAATAAATTAGAACAACTTTTGGATTGGTTTAATACTAGTACTAAATACTTTTTTTTGTTGCAATTACAATTCCAGTTGCCCAACACTGCTTGGTTATGCGCAAATCTTTCCTTTTTTCCAATTCTTCAATTAGCGCAGTTGCTTTCTCCTGATGTCCTTCTGGCCAATTTGGTTGTGGAAGCATATCATCAATAATATAAAACGCACCTGGATTTAACATATTGATTACTTCATCAAGCATTAAATATTTACCATGCCATGTATCAGCAAAAATATAATCAAATTTTAAGTCCTTATTCTCCTCAACCCACTCACCACCATCTATACAACGTAAATCCAGTCGCATATCTGTTACAAGAAAGCGTGCTGCTATTGATAAATAGTTAGAATCGTTATCAATGGATATTAACGTAGAGTCCTTGTCCATTCCATCTAAAATCCATGAGGTAGATAAACCTGTTCCGGTTCCTAATTCTAAAAACCTTGAATTTGGTTTTGCACCAGCCAATGTTTTCAATAAAGAACAGGTTAACACATCAGATGACATTGAAAAAGCGGTATTCTTAGTTGCTTCAATTATAGCCTGGTACGCTTTTGGGTAAGTTTGGTTAATTTCTTCAATCATGAATATTTGGTTTATAGGGATTATTGATACTATTAATGCCGCGAAGATAGAGTTTGTTTACTTACGAAGTTTTAAAACCTTAAGTTTTTCACCTAACTTTAAAGCAAATAGTATTTATTGTTATTAAAAGAAAATTATGCGTAAAAATCTCTTTGTATTTGGTATGAGTTGCTTGTTGATGTTAGGCTCTGCGGAATCTATTTTGGCATCAAAGAAAAATATAGCTGTTAACCATAAAACAGAAGCAAGTGCTAAAGATTTAATTGGCCGCTGGGACATCACTATTGATGAGAATGGAAAATCAGCTCCATCATGGTTAGAAGTAAAGCTTTCAGGTTTAAAAACACTGGTAGGCTACTATGTTGGTCCTAGTGGAAGTGCTCGTCCGGTAGCCAAAGTAAATTTTGACAATGGAAAGTTCAGTTTCTCTATTCCGCCTCAGTGGGAAGATGGAGGTCAGGATTTTGTAATTGAAGGTGAAGTTGTTGGAGATGCTATCCAGGGAACAATTACAACAAACGAAGGCAAAAAGTACAATTGGAAAGGAGTAAAGGCTCCGTATTTAAAAAGAACTGCGGCTCCGGTTTGGGGCAAAACCATTAACCTGTTTAACGGAAAAGATTTATCCGGCTGGAAAGCAATGGGCGAAAACCAATGGATAGTAAAAGACGGTGTTTTAACCAGTCCAAGATCCGGTGCCAACCTAATTTCTGATCAGAAATTTACCGATTTCAAATTACATGTTGAATTCAGATACCAAAAAGGAAGCAATAGCGGTGTGTACCTAAGAGGCAGACATGAGGTTCAGATAGAAGATAGCCCAAAAGAGCAACATCCGTCAAGTGTGTTATTTAGCGGTATTTATGGCTTCCTTACACCTAGTGAGATCAATGCATTAGGACCCAATACCTGGCAAACTTTTGATATTACTTTAATAGGGAGAATGGTTACAGTAGTTGTTAACGGAAAAACGGTAATCACTAATCAGGAAATTCCAGGAATTACTGGTGGTGCACTAGATAGCAATGAAGGTGAACCTGGACCAATCTATATCCAGGGAGATCACGGACCAATTGAATTTAAAAAGATAGTGATTACTCCGGCTAAATAAAGTCGTTAATTCCTTTTTTTATAATTCCATATCGCCCAGGCATTTAATATAAGGGCATATATACCTACAGTAGCTAACTGGGGTAATATGTCCTTAAATCCACTTCCCTTAAGAATTACCATTCGCATTACTTCTATAAGATAACTTACCGGGTTAAATCGTGAAACTATCTTTGCCCATTCCGGCATACTATCAATAGAGGTAAACAAACCGCCCATCAAAATAAAAATCATCATGAAAAAGAACATGATAAACATTGCCTGCTGCTGAGTATCACAAAAAGTAGAAACTAAAAGACCAAAACCTAAAATTGCCAACAAAAAAACTGAGGCAAAAAGGTACAGTACCAACAAATTTCCAAGTGGAACAATGCCATAAATTAACCACGATACCAACAAACCCAATGTAAAAACCACATTACCTAGCACCCAAAAAGGAATAAGTTTACCCAATATAAAATGATGTTTCTTTATTGGTGTTACATTAACCTGTTCAATGGTACCAAACTCTTTTTCTTTTACAATATTTAGTGCCGAAAGAAATCCCCCAATCATGGTAACTAATATGGCCAGAATACCTGGCACCATAAAAAACTTGTATTTAAGCAGAGGGTTAAAAAGATTTGAAGAAGTGACCTCTATTATACCCGGCCCGTTAAATTTTGAAGAGGGAAGCAACTGTAACCTTATATTGTTATTAAAATCTTTTACAATAGTACCTAAATATGCTCCACCAAGGTTTGCCTTCACTCCATTTATGGCATTTACAGCAATAAATACCTGCTGATGCCCTTCGCGGACAAGATTCCTTTCAAATCCATGAGGAATTTCCAAAATCAAATCTGCTTTGTCTGTCTCAACCAATTTCATTCCTTCATTAAAAGAACTATTATACCCTGTAAGTTTAAAGTAACCAGAAGCAGTAACTTTAGAAATCAGTTTTTGGGAATAGCTGGAATGATCATGATCAACTACTGAAAGGTTGATGTTTTTTACTTCATAATTTGCTGCAAGAGGCAAAACAATTAACTGCATAACAGGCATTACCATTATAAGCAACAGAATAGCTTTATTGCGAAAAATCTGTCTGAATTCTTTTTCCAGTAAAAAACGGATCGTTCTCATGCCAGTCTGATTTTAAAACTTTTTAAACTCACCACTAATAAAACTATAGTAATACCACTTAAAACCAATGTCTCTTTCCAAATAGACATAAAGCCCAAACCTTTAATCATAATAGATTTTACAATCAAATAGAACCATTTTGCCGGAACCAGATTTGAAATTAGCTGTAATGGGTAAGGCATATTTTCTATTGGGAACATAAACCCACTAAAAAGTACAGTTGGCAAAAACATTCCCATCAATGAAATCAACATAGCCATTTGTTGGGAATTTGTCTTTACGGAAATAAAAATGCCCAAACTAAGGCATGTTATAATAAACAGCGTACTTTCGGCAAAAAGCAAGACTACACTTCCGTTAACCGGTAAGTCAAGTACGTATACACTCAACAAAAGAATAGAAGCCACATTGATGAGCGAAAGGATAAGATAAGGCACCGCTTTAGAAAGAATAACCAGCAGAGGATTAAATGGTGAAACCAATAAAATCTCCATTGTCCCTGTTTCTTTTTCTTTTACAATTGAAATAGCCGTCATCATTACACAAACTAACATCAGTACCAGGGCCATTACCCCCGGAACAAAATTATGTGCACCTTTTAATTGCGGATTATACAACATCCTTACTTCAGGAACTATTGAATAAGGTATAGCTGCAGTTTTATCAATTGACCTTTGATAGTCCTGAATAATTGAAGAAACATAATTTGTGAGCATACTAGCTGTATTTGGATCAGAAGCATCAGCAAGAATCTGGATTTGTGCCTTGTGCTGATGAAGAAGCGCTTCATTAAACCCGGCAGGAAAAACTACGGCCATTTTAATTTTTCCCTTCTTAAATTCCGCTTCAATTTGCACATTGTTCATCACAATGTTTTTGATCTCAAAATATCTACTGGCAGCTATTTTATTGATGATTTGTTGGGATGCCTCATCTTTTGCCTGATCCATAACAACTATCTCAGAGTTTTTCACCTCATTTGTCAATGCGAATCCAAAAATGAGAATCTGGATTACTGGCATGCCAAATAAGATTAGTAGGGTCTTTTTGTCCCTCCAAACATGAGCAAATTCCTTTTTTACAAAGTTGATAAACTGTTCCATTGCTTTAATCGCCTCGTTTAGCACCTCTGGCCAGTTCATAAAAAACCTGGTCCATTGAGGTCGCTTTAAATTGATTTTTCAAATTTACCGGTGTATCCAGCGCTTCTATTTTTCCATCCACCATAATAGATATGCGGTTACAATACTCTGCTTCGTCCATATAATGAGTGGTTACAAAAACAGTAATTCCCTTGGCAGATGCCTCATAGATCAGATCCCAGAATTGTCTTCTCGTTACCGGGTCAACTCCTCCAGTAGGTTCATCCAGAAATACAACTTTTGGCTGATGTAAAACCGCCACAGAAAAGGAAAGTTTTTGTTTCCAACCCAATGGGAGTGAAGCCACAAGCTTTTTAGCTTCATTTTTTAATCCAAGCTGCTCCAACAGTTCTTCACTCTTAATTTTAATCTCTTTATTGGTCAGACCATAAATACCTCCAAAAAACCTGATATTTTCCTGTACAGTAAGATCTTCGTATAATGAGAACCTTTGACTCATATAACCTATGTTCTTTTTAATTTGCTCTGTTTGCTTATAAACATCAAAACCTGCTACCGTTGCTGTTCCTGAACTGGGCATAGATAAACCGCAAAGCATGCGCATGGCAGTTGTTTTACCCGCTCCATTAGCTCCCAGAAAACCAAATATCTCACCCTTTGCTACTTCAAAGGTAATTTCATTTGTTGCCGTAAAATCTCCAAAGCGCTTGGTTAGTTTAACCGTTTTAATTACATACTCCATAGCTAATTTTTCAATAACTTGATAAAATAGTCCTCAATAGTTGGCGGCACAGCCTTAATTTCGATTTGGGATAATCCTTCTGTAATTAAGTAACTGCAGAGCTTATCAGCTTCAAAAGAATTCTTAAAGGAAACATGAGCATATTCACCAAAAGCATAACAATCCATTACCTCCGGGTGCGCCCTAAGCATTTTAATCAATTCATACATCCTATCTGCTTTAATAGCGAATAGTTGCTCTGGATATTGCTGTATCATTTTCTGAGGGGTATTTATCGATAATATTTTCCCATTCTGGATCAGGGCAATGCGGTCACACAAGGTAGCCTCGTCCATGTATGGTGTCGATACAAGAATGGTAATACCCTGTTCTTTAAGTCTTTTCAACATTTCCCAGAATTCTTTTCTAGATACCGGATCAACTCCGGTGGTTGGTTCATCCAAAAACAAAATTGTTGGTTTATGAATAAGAGCACAACATAAAGCTAGCTTTTGTTTCATTCCGCCCGAAAGCTTTCCAGCCCTTCTGTTTTTGAAGGGTTCAATCTGTACGTAGATATCTTCTATAAGATGATAATTCTGGGCAATGGTGGAACCAAAAACTGTCGCAAAAAACCGAAGATTTTCTTCTATAGTCAGATCCGGATAAAGAGAAAATTTGCCAGGCATATAACCAACGGTTTTTCTGATCTGTTTATAATCGGTAACTATGTCATAACCATTAACCTTTGCAGCACCCTTTTCAGGAAGCAATAAGGTCGTAAGCATCCGGAAAATACTTGTTTTACCTGCACCATCCGGACCAATTAACCCAAATAATTCTCCTTTATTAACGTCGAAAGAAATATCATCAACAGCCACTAACTGCTCCTTACCGTAGGTTTTACGGAGTTGGTTTACTTCGATGGCTATAGTACTGTTCATATTTTTTTAGATAAAATGATTTCTCCATACATGCCTATTTTTAAATAACCATCATTTTTCACCTTTATCTTTACTGCATATACCAGATTTGCGCGCTCATCTTTTGTCTGTATAGTTTTAGGTGTAAATTCCGCTTTATCGCTAATCCACTCAATTGTACCCTCATAACTCTTATACTTACCATCTGCTGCATCTACCAATACTTCAACATTTTGTCCCAGTTTAACAGTCGGCAACTGGTTACCGGTAATATATGCCCTTAAAATAATGGAAAGTAAATCGCCTACCTTGTATAACGGTTTACCTATTACAGCCATTTCATTTACTTCAACGTATTTAACCAGCACAGTACCAGCTGTTTCATTTATAATTTTACTTTTGGAAATTTGATCGTTTAATTGATCAATTTGTACATTCAATGGAAGTGTTTCTTTACTTAAACTGGTAGAAGTAATGCTCAATGCTGATTCCTGAGCAAGTATCTGTTTTTTAATAATAGCAATCTGGGAATTGGCGTCATCAAGCTGTTTTGGCGTAGCCGCATCTGCCTTTAACAGATTAATAATTCTCTGCTGCTCCCTGTTTGCTTGTTTTAGTTGTTCCCTGTATGCGGCAATCTGTGCCGATACATCAGGCTTTTTACCTAATACGGCACCAATCTGGGCTATAAGCTGCTTCTTTTTTAAGTACAATTGTGTGGTATCAATATAACCTATAGTTTCGTCTGCTTTTACTATCTGTCCCTCCACAAGATTCAACGCCTTAATTATTCCGCTTGCCTCAGCAGACACTATGGTCTCTACAGCTTCAAAGGTGCCGGAAGCATCATAAGCTTGTTCCTTTTGCCCGCACGATACCAAAAATAAAGCGGCAGTTAGTGCAAATGCTATTTTCTTCATGATTATGTTTGTTTAATATTAATTGCCTGTGGTGGTTTGTTTACTGTACTGAGCCATTAGTAATTGTATTTGGTGCATGATCTTGCCTTGTCTGGCCTGATCTTCAGCATTTACCTCGCGTAAATAATCGCTGGTATTTATTACTCCGTTTTCCAGCTGTGCTGCCGATGTTTCTTTTATACTTGCCCGTAATGCAATAATCTCATCATCTGAGTTCAGTAGGTTTGTTTGCTTATCAATTTCCGAATCCTGTTGCTTTACCACAAAATTAGTATTCAGTAAAAAGCTTTCTTTTTGCAGATCAATCTCTTTTCTGTTGATATCTATAATAGCCCTTTCCTTTTTGCTGGTATAAAACCCTGATAGGGGCCAGCTCATTCTCAGCCCACCTATGGCAAAAGACTCCATCGAATTGTTCAGCATATTTAATCCAGGTTTGCCAATACCACCTTGCAAAAACAAATTAAACTTAGGTAAATTCCGTGCGGCAATAGCCCGTTCTTTCACATCCAGACTGTTGCGTTGTTGTTTATACAAATTAAGTTCCGGGCGGTGGATTTCAGTTTGCACCACTGGTTGTTCAGGTTTTTGTAGTACGATATCTTCCGTAAGTATTTTATGGACAAATAAGCTCAGTACTTCTATATATCCCTTGCGGGTAAATTTCTGTTCTATATTTTTTTGATTTACTTTTAGTAATTCAGCCTTCAGTATATTTAAGCTACTTTTAAAGGCTATTCCATTGGCTACATTAGCTTTTGCCCGATCAATACCAAGCTGAATATCTTTTGCCAGTAATTCATTCTGTTTTAATTGAGCATCTATTAACAGTACCCCGAAGAATAACTGGTTAACCCTTTCTTTCAATTTGTACAACTCTACCTCAAGTTTCTGATTTTCAACCAAAGCATTAGTGTTAATTGCCTCCTTTTGTTGTCTGATAACACCGCCATCAAACAAAACCTGAGTTCCTTCTGCACTCAAACGATATTGATCTTTACTTAACTGAGGAACATTCATCCCAGGAATTTGAATAGGAATTTTTGTTACATCTGACTGATAACTGGCTTGTCCGCTGATATTAAACTGAGGCAGATATCCCTTTGCAGCATTCTCTACAGAGTAAGCCGCAGTTTTTGAAATCAATTCCAACTGCTTTACCAAAGGATAATTCTGGCGAGTCAAAGAATAACATTCTTCAAGTGAAAGCCTTTCCTGACTTTGCACATTCGTTTGATAAAGCACAAAACAAATGAGGGTGGTGAAAAATATAGATTTCATTTCTATTTATTTATTTGTTTTAATCATTTGATTAATTGCTATGCAAATTTTTTTAATGGGCTTTTAGCATTGCGTCAATCCAAACAGGAATCATTTTCTTTCTTTCTTCTGCCATCTTATCAAAATCCTCTTGTTTTAGTTCTCCAATAATTTTAATGAGCGGACTAGCCACAAAAGGAAAAACCGTTAAACTAATAATGTTTATGATAAAATGAAGCGGGTGAATTTTGCCGTTTAAGGTTTCATTTAGTTGCTGATAAAAATGGGATTTTAATAAAATCTCCTTAACATTCATATTTGTCGCTAGTTTTTCAGGATTGGATTTTATTTCACTTAAAATGAATAGAGGCATGTCTGGTTGTACTCTTAATAAATTGATGTAGTTTTCGGCAACAAGAGCAATCTTTTCCGTTAAGCTCAATCCTTCATTGTTCAGGAGTCCTTTAATTCCCATTAAAAATTGCTGAATGTTCTCCATCATTACAATATCAAACAATTTTTCTTTACTTCTAAAATAGTAGTTCAGTAAGGCAAGATTTATGCCTGCTTCTTCAGCAATATCTCGGGTACGCGTGCCCGAATAGCCTTTTTTCGTAAATACCAAATTGGCCGCTACTTTAATCTTTTCTTCTGTACTACTATCTGTTTCTACCTTTAATTTCTTACTCATCTTTCTGTTGTAACATATTAAGTTCTACAAATATAAAAGTAAATATTTTATTTAATCAAACAATTTAATCATTTGATTAAAATAGATTTCCTATTCCTCTGATATAGATTAATTATTTATCTTCATCAAAAAAAAGATTCATGAATAATTTTCATCTTACAACGTTAGTACAAAGACTATTGATGCTCGTTTTTGTAGTATTATTAACTTCCTTTTCTTCCGACAAAAGATCCAAATTGAATATTGTTTTCATAGGAGATAGTATTACTGAAGGTGGTGCCCTAAAGCAACCATCTTTAGAAGCTCCACCTCTTATTGTTCAGCAAATTCTGAGTTCAAAAAAGCAATTCACTTCTGTCAATATTGCAAATACGGGCTATAGCGGACATACAAGTCTCGATTTTTTGCCGGCCACCAATACTGATTTTCCAAAGGTAATTGAGGCGGCAGATAACTTAAACAAAGCTACTTCTGCGACACTCATATTTTCTATCATGCTGGGAACCAACGATAGTGCTATATTCGGACCTAACGGATCACCTATTTCGGCTGAGCAATACGATCAAAATATTTCCAAATTGATTGATTCCCTATTAAATAAGTTTCCGAATGCAAAATTTGTACTTCAGTACCCGCTTTGGTATAGCACTAACACTCAAAATAATGCTGCTTATTTGCAAGAAGGGTTAAACAGATTAGAAAGCTACTTTCCAAAAATAGATAACCTGGTTAAAAAGTATAAAAAGATAGCTCCAGGGCACGTATTTGCAGGCGATAAATCCGGCTTCGAATTTTTCAAAAAAAATCATTCTACTTTCTTTAAACCTGAACAAGGAAAAAAAGGAACGTTTTATCTACATCCAAATGCAGAAGGATCTAAAGAACTGGCAAGAATTTGGAGTAAGGGGATTTTAAAAGCTATCTAAATTTTCTGAAACCTTAATACATTAGGAGGGGAGATTAATAGCGCTTTTTTACGTATTATTGAATATTAATCCTCAGTAAGATGATGCTCCCTAAAAAATTAACATGTTCTCTTTTGGTTTGTATCAGCATATTTAGCTGCATTACCTTACTTGCTCAAAAGAAAGACTCCACAATTCATAAATCACTTTTACAGGATAGCTCAAAATTAAATTTTGTAGCCAAAATGCAAGCCTTTGCAAAAAGATCTGCAAAGAATAGCGCTGATGAATTTGAGGCCGACAAAGCAGCTGTCATTCAAATCAAAACATTTGAAGAGATAAAGCGGACAATGCAAAAAGCAAAGATTTATGTTAATGGTAAACTGGATACCCCAGGTATAAAAAGGGAATTTAAAAAAATTGAAAAAGACCTAATTGTTGTTGGTGACGGTGTTTTTACTAATAAAGGGTCTTCACAAACTTTTCGTAATTTAACAGCTACTTCAAAAATAGTATCGGAACTGCTCAATAAAGCAAATGCAGGTAAATTAAAGTTGGATATCCGTCTGCAGGAGCTGAACACCTTTCAGTACCAGCTAGACTCCTTATTAAGCGTACCTGCATTATTTAAGTTTCCAACTGATTCAGTCACGCTAACAAAGTATTTAGAAAAAATAAAAGTTGTTGCTTACGAAACCACTCCAATCGAAAGCTCACTTAAAGAGGCAAGTAACAATATTCAATCCCTGTTAAATCAGGCAAATATGACTGTTTTTAAATTAGAAACAAGTCTAGAAGAAATTGAGTTGCATCAAAAAGACATAGCCGGTCAAACCTACAAAAGAGAATTTAATAACATCTGGGAATCACCAGGTTATTACCGACCATTCAAAGAGATACTTTATTTTTCAGTAACAAAGGGATTACTAACACTTAAATTCTATGCCGAAAACAATATAGGTAAACTCGTGCTGTTTGTTTTGCTTATGGCAACTTCTTTCATTTATTTGCGTTCGCTTAAAAACATTTATTTAGAGAATAATTTGCTAAAAACTGATTACGAAGGCCAACTAGTTCTCAGGTATCCAATCCTATCTGCCATATTATTGGTTACAAGTCTATTTCAGTTCCTTTTCATTTCGCCCCCTTTTATTTTAAATGTTATCTTTTGGTCAATATCGTGTATTTGCCTCACCATTATTTTTAGAAACTTTATAGCCCGCTACTGGATGCAGATATGGCTTATTATGGTTGTACTTTTTCTGTTATCTGCTTTGGGTAACCTGGTATTGCAGGCATCAAGAATTGAACGATGGTGCATGCTCATCGCTTCAATATTTGGCGTTACAGTTGGCTTTGTTGCATTACTAAAAGGACATCGCGAAGAGCTTAAAGAGAAATGGATCCTTTGGTCCATCACTTTTATGACCTTACTTGAACTTGCTTCTGTATTTGCAAATACATTAGGCAGATATAATTTAGCAAAAACGCTATTCATCAGCGGATTTCTGAATGTCATTATTGCAATTCTTTTCCTTTGGACAGTGCGACTAATTAACGAAGGCCTGTTTCTTGCATTCAATGTATATTCAGGGCAAGATAAAAAGCTTTTTTACCTGAACTTTGAAAAGGTGGGCAATAAAGCTCCTTTGCTATTCTATGTATTACTGATTATTGGTTGGGCAGTATTATTCGGTCGTAATTTCCCTGCATTTGATTACTTGTTTAAACCTTTTCTGAACTTTTTTAGTCAGGATCGTACACTTGGCGATTATACATTTAGTATTAATAGTCTGGTTCTGTTTATTGCAATAATGTCCATATCGGTTATTGTTTCTAAAATCGTTTCCTTTTTTGCATCCGACGGGCATCTTGCAAGCAGCAGGGATAATAAGAACGAAAGGCAAGGGATAGGTAGCTGGATATTGCTGGTTCGGATTTCTATTCTCTGTTTAGGTCTATTTTTAGCAATTGCAGCAGCAGGAATCCCTGTAGACAGAATAACGATTGTTTTAGGAGCTTTAGGGGTAGGCATCGGCTTTGGTTTACAAACATTAGTGAACAACCTGGTAAGTGGGCTTATTATTGCATTTGAAAAGCCAGTAAACGTTGGCGATATAGTTGATGTTGATGGCCAGGGCGGTAAAATGAAATCTATTGGATTTAGAAGCAGCATCATCTCAACCTGGGATGGTGCAGATGTAGTAATGCCAAACGGCGATTTGCTTAACGCACATCTTATCAATTGGTCGCTTGGTGGAAACCGCAAAAGAATATCCATACTGATTGGTATTGCTTATGACACAGATCTTGAAAAATGCAGACAAGTATTAACTGAAATTTTAAGCAATGACCAGCGAATTAGTAAAAATCCTGGGCCAGTTGTACAATTTGAACAATTTAGTAATAGCTCAATAGACCTGAGGATATATTTCTGGACAAAACATATTGGAGATACATCTGCTACCAGGAGCGATTTGATTATGGCTATAGTTACCGCTTTTAAAGCAAACGGCATGTCAATTCCGTTTCCACAACAAGACGTATATCTCCATCATCCTGACCAACAACAAAAGTCGTAAAATACCCTTGCTAGGTAATGCCTGACATTCATGAGGCAGCAAAATTATTATCAGGTATACTTGAAATTATGGGCATTACACTTGACGGATGAAAGCAATAGCACAAATGCAATCCTAAAAGTTATAAAACAATTTTTATATTTAATCCGTTTGACTATAGTCAGAAAAATACCAGACTGGTAAAGAATAACCCTCTAAATTCTAAAATAATAATAGAATGAACATAAACGACGCAGCACACGAAGCTCCCATTCAGAATGCTTTTTCTCAAACCTTCTTTCATGGAACCAAAGCGGATTTAAAAATCGGGGATCTAATAGAAATTGGTTTTAATTCAAATTTTGTAGATAGAAAATTAAAACATATTTACCTTTCTGCTACCTTAAATGCGGCTATCTGGGGAGCTGAATTAGCCTTTGGGAATGGACGCGAAAGAATATACCTTGTAGAAGCGACAGGTCCTTTGGAAGATGACCCTAATGTAACCAATAAAAAATTCCCTGGTAATCCAACAATGTCTTACCGTTCTGAGCACGCTTTCAAAGTTATTGGCGAGGTTACCGTTTGGCAGGGACATTCATCAGAACAACTCAAAGCAATGAAGGACGGTTTGGATAAGCTTAAACAGCTTGGAAATGTGATAATAGAGGAGTAAAAGTAGTACATTTCTTTTGCTTTTGTTTTGCTATTCTTTTGCTATTCTTTTGCTATCCTTTTGCTCCAGCAATAAAATAGCAAAAGAATAGCAAATTAAAAGGAATAAAAAAAGCATACAGGTTGTACGCTTTTTTTATTCGATCTGAGATCAATCTGTCTTTCGGAATTGGCCAATTTGTTAGAAAACGGCAGATCTATTTCAGTACCTCATCAATCACCCCGAACTCCTTTGCCTCATCAGCAGTCATCCAATGGTCGCGATCGCAAACATCATGTACGTACTGGTAATCCTGACCGCTGTGTTTGGCTATGATATTGTACAACTCTTTTTTAACTTTCAGTACCTGGTTAGCTGTTATCTCGATATCTGATGCCTGGCCCTGCACGCCACCCAAAGGCTGATGCAGCATCACACGAGCATGTTCAAGGGCACTGCGTTTACCTGTGGCACCGCCACACAACAATATTGCTCCAAATGATAAAGCCATACCGGTACAAATAGTGGCTACATCCGGGCTAATCAATTGCATTGTGTCGTAAACACCAAAGCCTGCGTAAACTTCGCCTCCTGGTGAATTGATATACATTTGGATATCCTTTTTGGCATCTGTTGATTGCAGGAAGAGGAGTTGAGCTTGTACCACATTGGCAATATTAGCTTCTACTGGTACACCCATAAATATAATGCGGTCCATCATTAACCTTGAAAATACATCCATCTGCGAAACCCGCATTTCACGTTCTTCAGTAATGTAGGGTGTCATGGCCGTTGGAACAGTCATGCGCTCAACCGCTGAAATATATTTGTCGACCCCTGCCGACGGGACATAGCAATGCCCTACCGCAAATTTGCGGAACTCATTTTTGTCAATTTTCATAAAATTATAGGTTTAACGTTTGCTGAAAAGCTGCCTTATTTTTTGACTGAAAGTTAGGTGTTGATGTTCGGTAAATAGCTGCTGATGTACATTTTCTATCTCTTCTCTTAATTTCTGACGACTATATTGTTTTACTACCTGATAAGCTTTTTTCTGCCATCTTACTTTTTCGGCGAGTTCATCATCAAGTATCAGCTTAGCCTCAAAAAGTATTACGTCGCTGGGACTTGTGGTTCCGCTAATAAACGCCTCGATCTGTTGAGTCTCATTCCATGAAGTATTCATACGCTAATGCTTTTTCTTTAATAGTTGTTCTTACTTTTTCAAGGCATTTATATTTTTGGACTGTAGCGCTACGCACTCCTGAATAGCCGAACTCTTCTGCAATTTCGGTGAGCGGCAACTCATCATAGTAAAAGCTTTTGAGTAAATCCATACATTTCTGCCCGGCTTTGCTTAAAAAGTGCATCAAACGGTGAGTGGAAGGGGATTCTTCAGGTTCGTGTAATGCCAGGTCTACATCTGTTATAGGCAAGTTTTGTGTTGATTGTCTGTAACGTTTCAACCATAAATTTTTAGCAATTCCAATCAGGTAGGCGGTATCATTGTTAAAGGCAGATGATTGTATAGCAGTTTTCTCAAAATATACAATCAGGGCATCCTGAAAAACATCTTTAGCCTCATCAAAGCTACCACCCAACCGACTAATGTATTTAGCTACGCCCGGAAAAGCACTTTCATATAAACTAATAAAAAGCATCTGCCGTTTCATAGCTTGTTTCATGTTACTCATACTGTGCATATTAATGTCTTTTTATTACTATGTGCAAAATATACATTAAATATCACCTTTTAATTTTCTTAAAAAGTCAAAGCACTAGTATTATTAAGTATTATTTTGTCATTTTTAGCATGTTGTTATCTATTTCAATCAACTGAATGAGTTTAATGAATTTCCAAGACTTTTCAAACGTTTTGCCCATATTCTACATGATATAATGAGTTGAACTAGAAAAATTAACCCGATAACAACTAGCGAGATGTACTTATCTGTATTAAAGCTCAATCCATAGGTAAAAAAGAGAAGAAGCCCCGACAGATAAATTTGCCTTGAGAAAATGGAGATTATAGCATAAATTTTAACCTTAGATAGGTAGTTTTTAAGGGACTCATGGATATTGGTTCCTTGGACAAGATATTTAGCAAAGCGATAACCCATTAAGTTATGAGTAAGAGGCAATAATATAGAGAGAATAACCAGTATGTTGATCCATATAGGCTTTTTATCTCCATCAAACATAGAATAATAACATATCAAGAAAATACACCATCCGATAATTTCTAAAGTCAATTGTTTTCTAATGTCTTTTAAAACAGGATGTTTATTTTCTGATAGCATACTTTGGATTTCTGTTGTTGAAATTGTTGGTGTTTTTACAGTATTCCAAGTAGATTTTAATTCATTAAGTTCCATAATTAACAGGCTAAAAGATTTTGAATTTTGATTTTTATTCTATTGAGTTTAACACCAACATAATTTTCACTTATACCAATAATATCTGCAATTTGTTGGTAGCTCAAATCCTCAAGGTACAATGTGACGATAGCCCTATCACCATCATCAAGTTGTTTTAAAACGGTGAATAATCTCTCCTGACGTAAAGCAAGTACTTCGTCCGGCTGTTCTTCCGCTAGATCGGGCAAAACAGGGCAGTATTTAATGTCCTGTTTCTTTTTACGAAAAGTGGCTATTGCGGTATTTAGTGCAATGCGATAAATCCAGGTGCTTATTTTTGCATGGTTCTTAAAGGTATGATGGGATTTCCAAAGCTGAAAAATAATCTCCTGGAAAAGATCTTCACGATCTTCCCGGATATCCCGGTATATGTGACATATTTTATGGATAATTCCCTGATGCTCCTTAATAAGAATTAAGAACTGTGTTTCATCCATATCTATTTTTTATTAAAGGTAAGGATTTGACCATTACCATCTGCTAGCAGCCCAGCTATAAAGACTTCCTGATCTGAATGGAAAGTGAATTTAATATTCACTTTTTTTCTATAAAACTCCAAGTTGGAATCATTGTAAATTTCGAATGTCATATTTTCTAATTTTCCTTATAAGTAGGGGAAATGTTAAAAAACTTACAGAAGCAAATTTGTAATTTTAGATAGACTTATAAATTTCATAGACACCTTTTAAATCAGGTTACGGTTTTGATTTTAGTAATGATGCATTAGATAATGGAAACCCCAATATTTTGACATACCCTCTAAAAACAAAAACCCTGCTAATCGTGCGATTGCAGGGTTTTATGCATTTTGATAATTTTTGGTGTGATCCCGCTGGGATTCGAACCCAGGACCACTACATTAAAAGTGTAATGCTCTACCAGCTGAGCTACGGAATCAAAGTTCTTATTTTGAACTTTACTCTAAAGCTTTCCCTTTAAAGTGGTGCAAATATAGGATTACGATATATATTCTGCAAATAATATATCCATAAATCATCTACCAAGCTGATTCCTAGCCTGATTATTTATCATTTAACCATTTCTTAATGACCAATTAATATACTGTAATTGATTTAAAACAATGTGTCTTTAATAATACAAGAGGGGAATTAACCTATTTTACAGAAAATTAAGCAGCAATTTATTTACTTCATCTTTATGTGTAAAAAACACACCGTGTGACGCACCTTCAATAACATGGTACTCTGAGTTAGGTAACAATGAAGAAGTTACCTCGCTGGTAGTATTAATAGGTACAATTTTGTCGTCATCGCCATGAATAATCATTACAGGAATGGTAATTACACTGAGGTCTGTTCTGAAATTAGTTTCTGAGAAAGAACGGACACATTCGGTAGTTGCTCGTGGACTCGCAACAATTGCAAGTTGATGCATCCAATTCTGGATTTCCTGACTAACCGAGTTACTTTGCTCATTTACGCTAAAAAATTGTTTCCCAAAACCAGCTAAAAAAGCAGGTCGGTCATTTTGCAAGCCAGCTATCATACCATCAAATACCTCAGGGGGAACACCCTCTTCATGATCCTCTGTTTTTGAAAGTAAAGGAACTACGGAACTAATTAACACAGCTTTTGAAACTCTTGATGATCCATATTTACCTAAATATCTAACCACTTCGCCACCACCCATCGAAAACCCTACAAGAGTAATGTCAGTTAAATTCAGTGCAGTAATTACCTCATGTAAATCAGATGCAAGTGTATCATAATCATAACTATGCCATGGCCTGTCGGATTGCCCAAATCCACGTCTATCATAGGCGATACACCTATACCCTGCATTTACCAATGCATTCACCTGGTATTCCCACATTTCGTGTGATACAGGCCACCCATGTATCAAAACCACTGGTTTACCAGTACCTAGATCTTCAAAAAATATATTAACAGATGAGCTGTTCTCCGGGTTCTTTTTAATATACGGCATAATTGTATTTATTTAATGTATAACTCTTTTAATAACATAACCAAAGGTCATTTGTTTAATAAAAACAAACAATATCTAGCCAAAATAAACTTTATATTCCCATATTTGGGGCATTAAACTAACCGATAAGGTATAAAATACCTGGAGGATTAACTATAAATAATGAATAAAGCTATTTTTTTGGATCGCGATGGCGTTCTTAATCACGAAATCCATGACTACATTACCAAACTAGAAGATTTTGAAGTTTTAGAATATCAGATTCCTCCGTTAAAGAAACTACATGACGAAGGATATTTACTGATTGTAATTACAAACCAAGGTGGAATTGCTCAGAAGCGCTATTCCGAAGAAACACTGGCTGAAATGCATAAGGTTCTGGCCAAAAAATTTGAAGTGCAAGGCGCTTTAATAACGCATGCTTACTATTGCCCTCATCATCCAACTGTTAACGGTGATTGTGAGTGCAGAAAGCCTAAGTCAGGAATGCTTTTAGAAGCTATAGCTAAATACAATATTGATCCGGCACTTTCTGTGATGATTGGCGATAAACCAAGAGATGTTGAAGCTGCAAATGGAGCAGGGGTAAGGGGTATAGAAATATTACCTGATGAGCAGATAGACTACAATCTTATTAAAGAAGTGCTTGCAGGAAACGAATTTCAAGTACTTAGTGCAGGACTAAAGAATAAATAATTCAGATTACAAAAAGGGCCGGTATTTTAATTAAAATACCGGCCCTTTTTATGCAATAAGAAATATTATTTTCCTTCAGCAGCTTTTTTATGATCTGCAAGGAACTGAGCCAAACCAGTGTCGGTTAGTGGATGTTTTAACAAAGCGGTAATTGCCGTTAAAGGACCTGTAATTACATCTGCACCTAATTTAGCACAGTTTACAATATGTAATGGGCCACGGATAGAAGCAGCTAAAATTTGAGTTGGATAACCATAGTTATCAAATATTAGTCTGATATCTTCAATTAATTGTAAACCATCAGTAGAGATATCATCTAAACGACCTAAAAATGGAGATACATATGTTGCTCCGGCTTTAGCAGCTAATAATGCCTGACCTGCAGAGAAAATTAAAGTACAGTTGGTTCTGATACCTTTAGATGAAAGATATTTAATTGCTTTAACACCATCTTTAATCATAGGAACTTTAACAACAATCTTTGGATCTAATTTAGCTAAAGCTTCACCTTCTTTGATCATTTCATCAAAAGTGGTTGATATTACTTCGGCGCTTACGTTATCATCTACAATGGCACAAATAGCCTTATAATGAGCGGTCACATTAGCATCACCTGTAATACCTTCTTTAGCCATAAGACTTGGGTTGGTTGTTACTCCATCTAAAACGCCAAGATCCTGCGCTTCTTTTATTTGATCAAGATTAGCTGTGTCAATAAAAAATTTCATGTTATTTTAATTTAGCAAATTGGTTAATGTTATAAGTTGTCAATTAATAAACGCCTAAATTAGGTATTTACATCGAAGTCTTTTAAGAAAATGTGGAATAAGTAGGAGAGGAGTGCCTTTTTTTACATTGAAAGTAAAAAAAGGGCAAGCACCTCTTATCGCATCGCTACAACTTTCTACCCTTGCTTCGTTCCCGACCTGGGGGAGTTCAAAAGGAGCTGATCGTAAAAGACTTGCCCGCCACAAAAGTAGCAAAAGACCTGAAT
>Ga0157371_10000295_pt1 | contig 66319 bp, 59 predicted proteins | sample C45metaG_FD_113462 | JGI IMG/M metagenome (GOLD analysis project Ga0157371, IMG submission 113462) | Corn rhizosphere microbial communities from Kellogg Biological Station, Michigan, USA - C4-5 metaG | ecosystem: Host-associated > Plants > Roots > Rhizosphere > Soil | place: USA: Michigan...
CCACCGAGAACGGCACGATGGCGATGGCGTCAACGCCCTGCGCGATGAGATTTTCAACAATCTGTACCTGGGCGGCGGCATCAGCCTGACTTGGGCCAACCATCCAGACATCGTTTCCGGTATCGCCCTTGAACTGCTCGACGCCATCGCGCATGCGGTCAAACCACGCGATGCCATCCACCTTCACGACGGTCGCAATGGTGTATTTCTTGCCACTCGCTGCGGTGATCAATTCCTTGTTGACCTTCGATGTATCGACGGCGCTCTGCGCAAAGACAGCCGACGCCGAAAGCGTGGCAGCAAGCGCGATGGTTGCGAAAATCTTGTTCACGGATAACTCCTCCCTTTGAAACTGCACTGTGCCGGACCTATTCCAGTCGCAGCACCCGACAATGGTCGATCCCTAACGCCGGTATCCGCTCCTCACGCGCCCGACGCCTCCTCATTCTCCCGGAAAAGGCTTCCCACGCCCCGGTAGATGGACCACGATGTGACCCAGAAACCTGTTGTTTTCCTCTCCCGATAATGCGAACTATTATGATACAATCCGATCATTATGTTTCGATCGTTTCATGTTTGTTGTTCTTCTGTCAAGCGTAGAGAGGGGCGATTGCAAGGAAACTAACACCGAAATATGAAGCGCAGGGACAAACCGAAAGCGGAGATAAGGTGAGCAGAATAAGTGCACACAATGCCAGGTTGGACGCGCTGGCCGGGCTGGTTCAGGAAACGGGTGTCCTGAGGCTGCGGGACGCAGCGTCCCGGCTTGGCGTATCCGAAATTACCATTCGCCGCGACATTGCCGCCGACGGTCAGCGGCTTAGCTGTCTTGGCGGCTACATCATTCCGGTTCAGGATGGCGCCATCAGCAGCGACTATGTGCTCGAGCAGGAGAAGGACAGCCATGCAACTGCTAAGGCGCGCGCCTGCACGCAGGCGGCAGCTCTAATCGAACCTTATGACACTGTATTCATCGATTGCGGAACGACGATGCCGCATCTGGCGCGGCAAATTCCGGCAAACGCCCATGTCACGGTCATCTGCTATTCCCTCAATGTTGCAGAGGAGCTGGCGAGCAGAACCGATGTCCGCCTGATCATGCTCGGGGGGGTCTATCATCCGGAAGCGGCTTCGTTTTCGGGTGATGAGGGTATCGAGGTGCTGAAGCGCATCAATATCAACAAGGCATTTTTGTCTGCCGGTGGCGTGGACGAACAGCATGGCGTCACCTGCTCCCATTTTCATGAAGTGCCGATCAAGCAGATGGTTATGCAACGCTCGGTTCAAAAGCATCTGGTGGTGGACAGCAGCAAATTCAGAAAGGTGCGAGCCGCGCGCTACGCTGCCATAGGTGACTTCAACTCAGTTATTGCAGATCAACCTTCACCCTGGCTTTGAGACAAACCGACAACGAGGGCTCCCAAATAAGCCTCGGGAGAGAGAGCTCAGCGATATCTTTCGCCCCAAGAGGGCGAACATCACCGCAGTCCGGCCAGAAAGCCGGCAGAAACGCCCCTGCTGCTACACCATTTCTGCGTATCCTGATGGAAGATTTCAGCAATACGAAGGGAGAGGAAAGATCGGCTGATGTTTATCAGACTTGTCTTTCATGCCTCGTAGCAAGTTGGCCGAGTGAACGAGTGCCATCAATTAGCTGTTTGACTTGAACGCGCTCAAACACCATCTGTGCGACATGCCGAAGCATGAAAAACATCACATCGAACTGATCAGAACATGGACCCTGCCGGCTACCGTGACAATGGGGTCGGCCGTTCGCGCCAAAGGCGTCCTTCAAGAAATACAGGCAAGGCTGCCCGCTCATGCAAAAAAGTTGATCTCGCTCGAAGGAGTCGACCTCACCCTGGCGATGACGGCCAGTGAAAAGACCGCCTTCAATGCAGCAGCGACCATCGTCACAAAAGTGGTGACGGAGGCCGCTGCACTGCCGGTAATCCCGCGCGAAATCGAGGACATCCTGACTATCAAGACGAGCGAGCGGCATCGTTGGCTTGCCGACGGTCGCCTGCCGAGCGCGGGGACGCGAACGGTCAGACTGAATGGCCGCGCCCGTCAGATCACGTTCCATGTCTTTGACCCCAAGGTGGTCGAAGACCTTCTCGACCGTGGCGTTGTGGACGAATGGCGGGTGGAGGATGCAGAGGCGAAAGCCGAAAAGAGGCGGCGCGCGGCATATCAGGCGAAGCTGACGCGGTCGCTCAAGAAGAAGGTTGCGAAGCGGCCAACGACGTCTTCCGATGATCCGGCCTCGAAGCTCGGCGGCTGGGAGGAGTTCGACGTGGACGGACTGCTTCGTTAAGCACTTATGCCAACACTCTTGGTATCACGCGCGATCACAGCACTTGGCCTGACATTTCATCGACAGGGTCAATGTTGCAGCGGCGACCTTCGCCGTGAAAGAACAATCGTCGGCAGGTTCAACGCCGGAGCATTTTAAGTTCATCGATTTAGAAACAGGAATGTTGGGTTATACGCCGGCCCACGCTGTAAACTATGCCGCTCTGCGGATCGGCATTGAAAACGACGTATCTGCGCTGCGGGCAGACCAGGTCAAAGGAGGTTTTATGGCACTCAAGGATATCGGTCTTGCGTTGGACGTTGTCTTTGGCCACGACTGTGCGGTTTCGATCAAGGCTTTGGTTGCATCGGAAGCCGTTTCGCGTCGCCATCGCTCTTGCGGCTTCCAGGCTGACACCTACCGCATCCAGCTTGCTCACGTCGCGATCATGCACAAAATCAGGTACCTTGGTTAGTCCGCATCCGCTGATACTCAAGCACGCAGCCACTATCACTGAAAAACGGAACATTTTCTCTCACTTTTTGTGCTTGCCTGATGGCTTGCTCCGATACGCATTGGCACAAGCCTCAAGGCAGCGGCTCGGCCAACATTCTTGGCCGTTCTTCCACAATTACCGCAATCGACACAAGGCGGTCGGAAGCGTTGTCACGGCCTCACCGCAAACTCGAAGCCCGAAAGCTGACAATTGTTTCCGGTAGACCGTGAGTACCCCATGAGGCTGATCACTGCAGGTGTTGCGCGCACTCAAAGGAGCGGCCAAGAACGGCTGCCAGATATCCTAACAAACGGCAAGCAGCACTTTCTCCACCACGCTGAACGGGGGACATAGTGGTCGTAGAACTTCATTCATGTTTGAAGTCCTCCCAACTGTGCTCGCAAGGCTGCGTTTTCGGTTTCTAATTGCAGCAGTTTTTCACGAAGGGGAGCGACTGCCTGCTCGACCTGCTGTTGGGTGTAGCGCGGAGTAATATGCTGGGGACAGTTCCAGTCGTACGCTTCAAGCCGAAGCCTGAAAATCCCCTCCGCACGGCCTTTATATGTGGGGTCGGATACCAAATCGTTGAGCGTCGGGTCGGCATCAAGTGTCAGCCGATCTACATGGACATAGATTTTGAGCCTCGCCCTTCGCGCATAATCCATCAGAAAAAGACAGGCCCTGTCGTTGGCAGCCAGATTGCCGGTGCTGATGTACTGTCGGTTGCCGCGATAATCGGCAAAGGCGAGAGTTCGTTGATCAACGACTTTGAGAAAACCGGCATTGCCTCCACGATGTTGAACGTAGGGCCAGCCCGTTTCAGAGACCGATGCCATATAGAAGCTATCACGTGCGGCGATGAAAGCGATCTCGTCTTCTGTGAGGGTATCGGAGGGACGGCTATCATTACCCAACCAGATCTGGTCCACGCCCATGGCAGACTGAGCGGCTCTGACGCTTGGCGTCACGGCGACTTCAAGGAAATGATATGGCATGTCTCAATCCCCTGTTAACGCAGGCTCGCACCGCTGTCTCCCGGTGTGAGCCTAAGTTGTCTTATAGCAAGCCCGATTTTTTTGCGCTGCTATACCCTTCAGACCTGGCGTAGACGTTAGTCCTGCAAGCCCTAGGCTGCAACTTGCCAACGCATCTCGCCGCGATCAGCGACGATCCGACCAAGGCCCGGGAGAGACGATCAACATAAAGCTCGGCATCGGGGTAGTTGTTTCTTACCACCAGGGACCAGTCCTCCCATCTGGTTCTGGATCGTTCATGGCTAAAGCACCCGGTCTCCAGGCCAGGCTGGGAAGCCTTCACGCCATCTCAGGCTGCGCGGATCCCATTAGCGGCGCGGAAGACTTCGAATGCGGGTGGGAAGCGTTAAGTCGCCGAGCCACAATGTCATGGTTGAGCCACAGAACTGGACCGGAGGGTTCGGAAGATTCACCGAAGATTAGCTGCCCTGTTGCCGTCACAACGAGACTGCTCAACAGATCGCTGATCATCACCTTGCTATCCCGATGCATCTGGGTGATTTCGTTGGACGTGCCGATGGTGAGATCAGCCTGCGCCTGGCTGTTTGCCATGGGCCATGCCGAAAAGTCATAGAACGGACGCATGACATCGCTGGCCTGCATGGCGGCGATCTTGCCGAAGACTTCTTCCATCGTTAGGCCATCTACCAGCAGCTGCTGGCAGGCCTGCCACTGTTCATCTGCCCATTGGCCGCCGTTTTCTTTCTTCAACGCAAGCAGCAGCGGTATCAGGGGCAGCTCGATACCGGTGAACACGTCGGACGAATTGGTCCGGATTTCGGGGCAATTATAAACTGTTGCCTTGATCCCTTTAGCCCAGGCTTCCTCTGCAATGCCTTCGAGCCGCATCTTCGCGTAACCCTGGGTGTAGTTGGTGTAGGTCTGCCAACGATAACTTCCGTCAATGAGGACCGCCGATCCGTGATAACCATAGGCCGTATATCGCACTTGACCGCCTGAAGCTTCAACGCGCTCGCGGATCGCCGCACTGAAATCGATGAGATGGCGAAAGGTGTTTGCGGAGACGTCGTCAAAATTCTGCAGGATGAGTTTTCCCATGTCACTGTCGAGCAGGGTCTGCGACGACATGTGGCGGGTTCCGGTTCCCTTGTAGATCCGATTGGCGACGACCAGGAACACCTTCGCCTTCGGAATGCCGCCTGCCATTGTGTGGGCGAAGAAAACATTGCGGCCATCGGCGATCATACCGTCGAGAACGGTCATGACTTTCGAAAGCGATTCCGTAAAACGCGCATTGGCAATGTCGCGGCATTGCCTGACATAGTCCCAGTCGAGCTTGTCGTGCTCCCAGCTCTCAAGCGTCATTTTTGCCAGGAGATCGGTGGGAGTCGGCCCGTCTGCGGGCGCATCGCGATCGAAACCCGCCATAAGAGGTATGTTGATGATCCTGCCGCCAAGCTGGGCCTCCGCCGAAGACAGTTCATCGGCGTCGAGCGGCCGCAGCGTGTTGTTCTCGTCACGCCGCCCGACGGTGATCCCCACAATCTCCATTCCAGCCCGTCTCGCTTCGTCGAGCAAGCCGGTGGCGTATCCGCGGCCGAACAGTTCGCCGAAGAGTACGAAAACGTCGCCTTTACGGAAGACCGTGTTTTCAGAAAGGCGATTCAATGCAACCGGATTTTCCATGCTGTCAACTCTTTAAAGTTTGTCATCGAACACTGGCTCGTGCAAGTTTTGCAAAGACATGACCGCATTGGCACGGAATGGGAACTCATTTTCGGTGACCGTTCATTTCAAAACGTGAAGTCGGTCTCTGTTCGCCCTACAATACAGGGGATGCCGAGGCCGGGGGATCGGCGCGCCGATACCAAAAAGAGCTCGCTGGAAACATCGCGACACTCCAGTGGCGCACCACGCCGAATCTTGTCGCGTCGAAGACTGTTCAGACTGCCTTCTCGCAAGCTTGCAAGAAGACCGGTATCGACAAAATATGCACCAACGACCAGGCTTACGACAAAGATAGGCATCCTCGTTATCAATTGTCGCCAGTCGAACGCTCTCGGATCAGCTCGATGAAGGCACGCAGCTTGGCTGGCATGTGTCGCCGTTGCGAGAAATAAAGGCTAAGTCCCGGATATTCGGGAGACCAGTCTTCCAAAACAGGAATGAGATCGCCTGAGGCAATATGGGGCGCAAGTGCATGTTCACCCAGATAGGCGAGCCCAAATCCGGCAAGAGCGGCCTCCAGAATAAGGTCAGACCCATCAAATGTCAGATGGCCGCTGACATCGATCAAGTGTGTTTCCCCGTGCTTCTCAAACTCCCAGCGATAGAGTCTCCCGCTTGTCATGCGCATCTGGATACAGACGTGCCGGGCGAGATCGGCTGGGACGACAAGCTTTGAACGGCCGTCGAAGTAGCGCGGCGAGCCGACGACGAAAGACCGCATTTTCGGAATGATCGGTACGGCCACCATGTCGGGCGAGATAGCCTCGGCGAGACGAATGCCCGCATCGAAACCTTTGCCGATCACATCCACGAGCGCGTTTTCGGTCACGATCTCGATGTCGACATCCGGGTATCGGCGGCTGTACTCGAGGATGAGCGGCTGCAGCAGAATGCGCGCCGCGCCCGGCGCCATATTCAGCCGGAGTCTTCCGGAGGGCCGATCTGAATGTTCACCGACATTTTCGATCGCCTTCTCGAGCGTCTGCAGGGCAGGTGCGATTTCAGATAGGAATTGCTCACCGGCTGCAGACAAGGACACGCTACGCGTGGTGCGGTTGAAAAGCCTGACGGCAAGGCGCTCCTCAAGTGCGGCGATCGCATGGCTCAAAGCCGATGACGACATACCGAGTTCGCGCGCGGCAGCCCGGAATCCACCGTGACGCGCGACGCCGGCAACCGCTTCAAGCTCGATCAGGCTTGCCCTCATTGCGCAATCCAGTTCATCAGGCTGTCCGATTTTGTCCTACTACACGCAACACTTACCGCATGCCATTTTTGCTGTGAAGCCATCACAGGAGAAGAAACATGCACATCATCGATCGAATCTATATCAACGGGGCGTTTGTCACGCCGCACGGCGATCAATGGGCGCCGCTTTTCAATCCGGCAACCGAGGACCAGATCGGCAGCGTGCGGCTCGCAGATGAGCGGGACGCCGACCGCGCAGTTGCTGCTGCCAAACGCGCTTTCCCAGCCTTTTCGAATACGACCAGAAAAGAGCGGATCGACATGCTGAACCGGCTGCATGCCGCGGTGTCCGCCCGAACCGACGATCTGGCGTCCGCCATGCGTGAAGAATACGGTGCGCCATCGGGCTTCATCGGCTTTTCAGCGTCACGCGCAGGTAGCGTCTTTCTCGACATGGCAAGAACGCTGAAGGACTACGAGTTCCAACGCCGCATGGGCAGCGCCGATGTCGAGATGCGACCGTCGGGTGTTGCTGTGGCGATCACGCCCTGGAACAGCAATTACAGTTTTATCTGCGGCAAGCTCTCCGCCGCCATTGCGGCCGGAGCAACGATGGTGATCAAACCTTCGGAGATGAGCGCCCTGCAGACGCAGGTGATCACTGAATGCCTGCACGCGGCCGGTCTTCCCGATGGCATTTTCAATATCGTCACCGGGTATGGAGGCGTCGTTGGTGCGGCACTGACTGCTCACCGCGACGTGTCCAAGATCACCTTCACCGGTTCCACTGCCACAGGTCGCGGCATTGTTCAGGCAGCAGCGGCCACTATGAAGCGCGTCACAATGGAACTTGGCGGCAAAAGCCCCAGCATCATTCTGGACGATGCCGATCTTGGGGTCGCCATCCCGCAGGTGCTGGTGGCAGGGTTCCGCAACAGCGGTCAGGCCTGCATTGCCGGAACCCGCATTCTTGCTCCAGAAAGCAGGTTCGGTGAAATCGAGGAACGGCTCAGCCACACCATCAAAGACTTCAGGCCGGGAGAACCGGCCGACGAACAGGTTCAGGTTGGTCCGATGGTCAGCCAGAAGCAGTGGGATCGCGTGCAAAGCTATATTCGCCTGGGACAAGAGGAAGGCGCCAGACTGCTGGCAGGCGGCGAAGGTCGTCCGGAAGGGCTGCAGCGCGGCTGGTTCGTCAAGCCCACCATCTTTACCGGCGTTCGCAACGACATGCGCATCGCGCGCGAGGAGATATTCGGCCCCGTGCTATCGCTGATCTCCTACCGCGACGAGGAAGACGCCATCACGATCGCGAACGACACCGATTACGGCCTGCAGGCGCACGTCTTTTCTTCCGACGTCGCGCGGGCAAAACGCGTCGCAAACCAGATCGAGGCAGGTCGCGTGTTCATCAACGATGCGCCGCATGACCCAATGGCACCATTCGGCGGATTCAAGCAATCCGGCTTCGGGCGGGAATTCGGCGTCTTTGGGCTCGAGGCCTTTCTCGAACCCCGTGCCGTACTGTCGTGACATTTAAAGGCCACGCAACTTTTTGGCTGCGTGGCCTGATGCCACATACCGTCGAGCGAACCCTGTTGGGCGGCCATTGTTGCACCTGGCGTAATGATGAAGTGTGAAGCGCGATCGTTCTCATCACCACGTAATAATAGCAATCTGCAGGTGCGGATCGGGAATTGACCCGAACGATACTCGCAGGAGCGCACAATGAAACTCTATCATCATCCTTTGTCGGGCCACTCGCATCGGGCCCGTCTGTTCCTTTCACTGATCAACCTGCCGCATGAGCTGGTTGAGGTTGACCTCATGTCCGGCGCGCACAAGACGCCCGATTTCCTCAAGATGAACCCGTTTGGCCAGGTTCCGGTTCTCGACGACGACGGCGAATACGTATCGGATTCCAACGCGATCCTGGTCTACCTTGCCAAGAAAGCCGGACGCACGGACTGGCTTCCCGATGACCTGAAGAGCGCCGCAGCGGTCCAACGCTGGCTGTCGGTAGCTGCCGGCGAGATCGCTTATGGTCCGGCGGCGGCCCGCCTGGTCACCGTCTTTGGTGCCAAGTTCAATCCGGACGAAGTCATTGCTCGCGCCCATGCGGTCCTTGGAAAACTCGAAACTCAGCTTTCCGACCGCGAATGGCTGGTTGGCGAACGCCCGACGATCGCCGACGTCGCAATCTACAGCTACGTGGCCCGCGCCCCTGAAGGCAACGTGGATCTCTCCACTTATCCTGCGGTCAACAGGCTGCTTCGTCGTATCGAAGCGCTTCCGGGCTTCGTGGACTTTATCGGGACTCCGGTTGGCCTTGCCGCCTGATCCGCATTCGGGTGCGCGCCGAAGCGTGCCCGATCCCTTCTTAGGAGAGCTGACATGACCGACACTTTGACAAAACTGCCGACATGGCACGAAGGCGAGAAGTTCATCCAGGAAAAAGTCGGTGTCGCCGAGCGTATGGAGGTCGTCGGCCAGCGGGTCGTTCGCGATTTCATGCCGGATCAGCATCGGGACTTCTATGCCCAGCTCCCGTTCATCGTCCTTGGCAGTGTGGATGGCCACGATGACGCCTGGGCCACCTTTGTCGAGGGCCCACCCGGCTTCATGTCCTCTCCTACGCCGACCACGCTCGATATCCGCTCTACCTTGGAGCCAAGCGACCCCGCCAGCGAAGGAATGGCAGACGGCAAACCGATCGGCCTGCTCGGCATCGAGATGCACACGCGTCGCCGCAATCGCATGAACGGCTTTGTCTCCACCGCAGCGAACGGTTATCGGATCGATGTGGATCAGAGCTTCGGCAACTGCCCGCGCTACATACAATTGCGGGATTTCCAATTCGAGAGGGCACCCGGCCAACCAAGCCAGAACCAGCCTGAAGACCTGTCCGAGCTTGACGACCTTGCTCGCTCCACGATCACGACTGCGGACGCGTTCTTCGTTGCCTCCTATGTCGACCGCGAAGACAGGCGCCAGGTTGACGTTTCGCATCGCGGCGGGAATGCTGGCTTCGTCCGCGTTGGCGATGATGACGTTCTCACAATTCCCGATTTCGACGGAAACCTTTTCTTCTCGACACTGGGGAATATTCTGCTGAACAAGAAAGCAGGTCTGCTCTTCGTAGACTTCGCGACGGGCGATGTCCTGCAGATGACAGGCGAAGCCGACGTCATCCTGGAATCACCCGAGATTGCGGCCTTCCAGGGCGCGGAACGGCTCTGGACGTTCAGGCCAACCCGGATCGTCCGGAGACCGAATGCACTCGCACTCCGCTGGGCATTCCAGAAGGATGGATGGTCGCCGAATTCTCTGATGACCGGGAACTGGGCGCAGGCAGCAGACCGGATGCGTGCCACCGGACTTTCAGACACGTGGCGGCCGATGACGGTCACCAGGATCGTCGAGGAAAGCACGACGATCCGCTCGATCCATCTCCAGCCAAGCGACGGCGCGGGGTTGCTGCCGCATGCTGCCGGGCAGCACCTCCCGATCCGGCTGGTGCTGCCGGGAAGCGAGCGGCCTGTTATCAGGACCTACACCCTGTCTGTCGCACCGTCCGATGGCATCTACCGCATCAGTGTCAAACGCGATGGGCTCGTGTCGCAGTTTCTGCACGACAGCATCTCCGTTGGCGACGTGATTGAAGCGCGGCCCCCCGCAGGGGGGGTCGGTGTTGACGCCCGTGCCACGCGCCCTGCAGTGCTCCTTGCCGGTGGTGTCGGCATCACGCCGCTGCTCGCCATGCTCCGTCATGTCGTCTACGAGGGAATTCGCAAACAGCGCATCCGGCCGATCACGTTGTTCCACGCTGCCCGCACGAAGGCCGAGCGACCTTTCGACAAGGAGATCGCCGAACTCGTGGCTGCGGCCAAGGGCGTGGTCCGGTTAGTGCGGGTTCTCAGCGACATCGGCGATGCCACAGAGGGCTCCGACTACGATACTGCCGGCCGTATCGACATGGCTATGCTCACCAAGCATCTGCCGTTCAACGACTACGACTTCTATCTGTGTGGTCCGCCGCAGTTTACGCAGGCGCTCTATGACGGTTTACGCGGCTACAACATTGCAGACGATCGTATCCACGCGGAAGCGTTCGGGCCCTCGTCGCTGGTTCGGTCTGTAGAGGCCAAAGATGCCAGGGCCGCCCCTTTGCGTGCGCTGCCGTCCGACAAGCCGGTGCCTGTCATATTCACGAACTCGCTGAAGGAGGCCCGCTGGGTACCCGGCTCCGGAACGCTGCTGGAACTTGCAGAAGCACGCGGTCTTCAGCCCGAGTTCAGTTGCCGCGAAGGCAATTGCGGTACGTGCAAAACAAAACTCGTCAAAGGCGCTGTGACGTACCTGAAGGAGCCGACAGCGAAGGTTGACGATGACGAGATCCTCCTTTGCTGTGCCGTTCCAGCAAGCCAGGGAGGCGGCATCCAGATCGCCGTCTAAACCAACATTACTACGCCTGACGCAACAGTCCCTTCCTGCTTTTCGACGTTCAACAACAACCGGTTACCAATCATCTTGAGGATCAGAGAGCGACGTCTCTCAAAACCATTAAAGGAGAATACCATGTCACGCATTCCTACCCCCGCCACGATTGAGGAGGCGCCCGAAGCCTCACGGCCGATCCTGGAGACCATCCAGAAGCAGATCGGCTCCGTGCCGAATATCTTCCGCCTCGTCTCCAACAGCCCAGCGGCCCTCAACGGCCTCGCCTCGTTGCAGGGTGCGCTCGGAAAGGGCAAGCTTGCACCCGCCACTCGGGAAAGGATCGCCCTGGCTATGGCCGAAGCCAACGGTTGTGACTACTGCCTTTCCGCGCACACCTTCACCGGAGCGAAGTTCGCCAAGCTCGATGAAGCGGAGATCGCTTCGAACCGCCGCGGAACATCGAACGACGCCAAGGCTGCGGCAGCCGTCGAATTCGCCCGCGCCCTGACGACCGCGCGTGGCTCGGTGGCACCTGGGGAAATCGTAAAAGTTCGGGACGCTGGCTACAGCGACGCGGAAATCGTCGAGATCATTGCACATGTCGCGCTCAATACCTTTACAAACTACGTCAACGAAGCCCTCGATACCGAGATCGATTTCCCGCGTATCGATCGTCTTGCGGCATGACATTCAGGACGGGGTGACGCGAGAGCCGTCATCCTTCCCTCCCCCTTACGAAACCTGGAGCCATCACAATGTCCCGTCCCCCGCTTCCCCCTTTCACTGAAGAGAGCGCCATCGAAAAGGTCCGCCTTGCGGAAGATGGCTGGAACAGCCGCGATCCTGCCAGGGTAGCGCTCGCCTACACGGTGGATACTCGCTGGCGCAACCGTGCCGAATTCGTAACGAGCCGCGCTGAAGCCGAGGCCTTTCTGGGCCGCAAGTGGAACAGGGAACTCGACTACCGCCTGATCAAGGAACTCTGGGCATTCACGGGCAACAGGATCGCGGTGCGCTACGCCTACGAATATCATGATGACAGCGGCCAGTGGTTCCGGGCCTACGGGAACGAGAATTGGGAGTTTGCCGAAGACGGCCTGATGCGGGCGCGTCACGCCAGCATCAACGAACACCCGATCGCTGAAGCCGACCGCAGGTTTCACTGGCCGCTCGGCCGAAGGCCTGACGACCATCCCGGTCTCAGCGACTTCGGCTTTTGAGCCTGGCGTCGGTCCGTTGGCCTCGTCAATGCCGTCGTTCAAACTCAACGAGCGAGTTCGAGTGTCCGTTGAACTCGCTCTTACCGCATCGAGCGGCGACCTGTCGTGGAAGCGCAAGCAGGAAGACGATAGCCGTGCGCTTGGGCTGACGGGTGCGGAAATCGATCTGGCACGCTGTGGTCTGAGCTTCGATCTGAAAATAGCGAGGGCCATAGCGTTTGCGCTCGCGATCAATGAGCACACACGTGCACGTGCAAGCGCCGCTGGCCTTTGTGAGCGAAGCTGCGTCGAAATCGAGCACCTTGCTGCTGTCAACCGACAGGTCGCTGGCAGCTAATCCATGCCGCGGACGGCTTGCGGTCTTGTCGTCCAGGATTCTACTATGGTCACCGTATCGAGGGCATGGGGGACCGGATGGATCGTTGGCAGGCAATGCGGATTTTCGTGAAAGTAGCGGAAACCGAAAGTTTCGCAGATACCGCCCGCCAGATGCACATGAGTGCTCCTGCCGTCACACGGTCTGTTGCAGCCCTGGAAGATATCATCGGAGCACGCCTGTTCGTGCGAACGACCCGTTCGGTAAAAATGACCGAGGCGGGTGCCCGGTATTTCGAGGACTGCCGCAAGATTTTGTCAGACATTGCTGAAGCAGAGGCGGCAGCGGGAGGCTCCTACGCTACACCGACAGGCACCCTGTCCGTAACTGCTTCGGTCATGTTCGGGCAGATGTATGTGCTGCCCGTCGTGACGGGCTTTCTGGACGCATTTCCGACCATGAAGGCGCGAACCCTGTTTATCGACCGGCCTGTCAATATTGTCGATGAAGGCATCGATGTCGCTGTCCGCATTGGTCACCTCCCCGACTCCGGCCTCTCCGCCATAAAGGTCGGGAGCGTCAGGCGTGTCGTGTGTGGTTCACCGGCATACTTTGACCGACATGGCATTCCGACAACGCCATCCGACCTCAGGGATCATCGCATCGCGGCGTCCACCAGCGCCTGGGCCTCCCCTGAATGGCGCTTTTCCGACGATTTCCGCGTGACGATAGACGCTGCTCTTCAGTGCAACACCAACGAAGCGGCCATAACCTCCGCACGCGAGGGCTGGGGACTGACGCGCGTGCTGAACTACCAGATAGGCCCTGACCTTATGGCGGGCGACCTTCAGATCGTGCTCAGCGAGTTTGAAGAGCCGCCCCTGCCTATCCACATCATGCATCCCGAGGGTCGGAATGCACCCGCAAAGGTGCGGGCTTTCGTTGACATGGCAGTTGCCCGCCTGCGTGAGAACCGTCTCCTGAACTGATCCGGGCGCAGCGGGCAGATCAAAAACCGATCAGAATCTTGCCAATGGCCTTGCCGCTTTCCTGCAGTTCATGGGCCTCGGCAATCTGATCAAGCCCGAGCGTTACGGCGATCTTGGGAACGTAGGCTCCCGAAGCCGCGCAGGCCGAGACTTCCTCGGCCGCATCGCGCATCGCTGTTTCCGGCATCGTATAGACGTAGACGAAACGGAAAGAAAAACCACCAACGAGCGCCGGAAAGAACGGGATCGAGAGCCTGGCTTGCGGCGATCCCGTGGAGTAAGCCGACACGCCCCCGTCACGCGCAAGGCAGGCGATTGCCGTATCGATGTTGGCGGAGATGTCCACGTCGACGATACGGTCGACGCCGTGACCATCGGTCGCCGACTTTATTTTCACAGCAACATCACCGGCATGCCTGTTGACGACGAGATCGGCTCCGGCTGCGCGGGCAACGTCTGCCTGTTCGTCGCGGCTCACCGTTGCCGCCACCCACGCCCCTGCCCACTTTGCAAGAAGAATGGCGGCGTTACCGACCGCACCGGCGCCACCCTGCACGAGAACCCGCTTACCTCGCAGGTCTGTATCGGCAAACAGGCATCGATGCGCCGTCATCGCGGGGACGCCGAACGACGCACCGACCCCGAAGGGCACGTTGTCGGCCAGCCTGACTGCCTGCCTCGACGGCACCACGACGAATTCCGCAGCCGTCCCGAACGCCCTCCCCGTCTGGGCCATGTAAACCCACACCCGCTCGCCTATACGTTCCTGCGACACGCCGGGGCCGACACTGTCGATGACGCCCGACCCGTCCTGATGCGGAACGATTCTGGGAAATGGCATGGCCTTACCGCCGAAGCCGACACGCGTCTTGATGTCCGAAGGATTGATGCCCGAGACCACGATCCTGACCCGGACTTCCCCCGCCCCGGGCTGGGGATCGGGAAGCTCGCCAACGGTCAATACTTCTCTCGCAGTTCCTTGCCGTTCGTAGAACGCAGCTCGCATAACACACCTCTCCTAAATGTGGCTTCCATCTGGGCGTGACACAGGCAAACTTGCAAGTAGGCAACAGTTTTGCCTATAGGAATAAAAAGTACACTAATGGAGAACTGAATGGCTGTTGGCCCAAAATGCCCGGTAGAAGTTACCGTCGATGTCACGGGCGGCAAGTGGAAGCCGATGATCATCTATCGTCTACTCGACGGTCCGTACCGGTTTGGAGAGCTGCGCCGCCTGGTCGGCGATCCAAGCCAGCGTTCGCTCACGATGCAGCTCCGCGAACTCGAGGCCGACGGGATCGTGAGCCGCGAGGTCTTTGCCGAGGTCCCTCCGCGCGTCGAATATTCCCTCACCGAATTCGGAAAAACGCTGGCCCCCGTGCTGATGGCGATGCGCGACTGGGGAGTTTCCTTCCAGGGTCGCTGTCAATCCACGAAGGCATGACCGGTCGTCCTCGTCAGGGACCGGGCTTCGCCGCGAAGCGCTGCACGAAGAAGTCGATTAGCACTCTGACCTTCCGGGACACGTGCGATCCTGGCGGACGCACGATGTAAACGCCGATCTCCGGCAGGCCGTAGTCCGACATAATCGGCACAAGCGTCCCTGCGGCAACATAGCTTTCCGCGATCACAACCGGCAGTGCAGCGATGCCCAGTCCGGCTGCCGTCCCTTCGGCAATGCCAAGGGCACTATCCGCCTTGAACCTTCCCTGCGCATTGATGACGATGGTTCGGCTGCCATCGGACACCTTCCAGCTCTCGGTGCCCTGCAGGATCGCCTGATGTTCAAGCAGATCGGAGGGCTTTCGCGGGACGCCATGGTTCCGGAGGTATTCGGGGTTGGCAAACAATCCAGCCGCGAATGCACCGATCTTCCTCGCCGTCAGGTTCGAGTCCTGCAGATAACCGACACGTATCCCGCAATCAAAGCCTTCCGCCACCAGATCGACGTAACGGTCGCTGTAGTGCGCATGGAGCTGCAAGAGCGGATGCTGGCGGGCCAGTTCGGCGAGCGCTGGCGCAAAATGCCGCGGACCGAAGGATGACGGAACGGCGACGCGCAGCCGTCCCCGAAGCTCCCCGGTCGGCGCCATCTCCTCGCGCGCAACCTCCATTTCCAGGCACATGCGCGCGGCATGCTCGCGAAACGACGCTCCAGCCTCCGTCAGCGACGCACCTCGTGTGGTCCGGGCGAGGAGCTGGACGCCCAGCTCGCTCTCGAGACGAACGAGGCGACGGCTGACGATGGATTTCGGCAATCCGAGACGTCGCGCCGCAACCGTGATCCCGCCGCCATCGGCAACCTCAACGAAAGTCTGCATATCTTCGAAGCTGACCATTATTGCGTTCCATTTTCCGTTCCACAGAGTAGCTCATCCTAGAGCTACCGTGCCGTCTATCGCAACGCTAAATTCCACTCATCGAGCGGACCTAAATCCAACCCGACAGCCGCCGACAACGCAAAAAGGAATACGACAATGCATAAGGACGTGTTTACTCCCGAGAATTCCGCCATGCTGCTGATCGATCATCAGATCGGCACGATGGCCTGGACCCACTCCCACGACATCAACCTGGTCAAGCAGAACGCACTCAAGCTCGCCCGGATCGCCAAAGCCGCCAACATCCCGACCATCCTGACGTCCAGCATGGAAGAACAAATCCAGGGGCCGCTGATTCCGGAACTCAAGGAAATCCTGCCCGAGGCGTTCGAAGCCCGCATCAAGCGCCCGGGTATCGTCAACGCCATGCATCACGACGGCTTCAACCAGGCCGTCAAGGCGATCGGCCGCAAGAAGCTGTTCGTCGCAGGCGTGACAACGGAAATCTGCGTCACCTTTCCGGTCCTCCAGATGCTTGACGAAGGTTACGAGGTGCAGGTCTCGGCGGACGCATCCGCCTCTTACACCAAATACGGCGACGATATCGCCCTGAGGCGCATGGAAAAGGCAGGCGCAATTATCACCACTGTCGACCAGATCATCTCGGAACTCGCCGTCGACTGGACGAGCCCGCTCGGCCAGAAGCTCGTCGGCATCCTGAACTACCACTGACAACGCAAGTCGCTGTGTTCGGCGCGGGCGACTGTCGCCCGCGCCCGAGATCGAAGGAAACAGTCCAATGACCATCACCAAAATCCCTGCAGGACTCATGCGCGGCAATATCGGCCAGGGCTTCGGCGTCGAGATCATGTATCCGGGGCTGTCACTGACAACCGACGACAGCGGGATCGGTCCCATCGGCAGGATTGACCGCGCCCAGGTTCAGCCGGGTCATCTCATAGGCATGCATCCGCACAAGGACGACGAAATACTGACCTACATGCGCGGCGGCGAGATGCTCCACCGAGACACCGTCGGAAACGAGAAAAAGCTCGACAAGACACGTTTCATGATGATGAACGCCGGCCATCACTTCCAGCATGAAGAGCTTATGCTTGGGGAAACACCCGTCCGGGCCCTACAGATTTTCCTGCGTCCTAACGCTCAAAATCTTGAGCCAATGGTGCAGTTTCATGATTTCGTCGATGAATTCAGTGACGATAGCTGGAGACTGATTGCAGGGCCACGAAAAGCGCCATTGACGGTAAGATCCGATGTCTGGGTCTTTGATGTGCGCCTCAGCGCAGGCACGACGCTGAGATTGCCAACCGCTGATAACTCAGGGTTGGCTTGCCTGCTCTTTGTCTTCAAGGGGAAAATTCGATTTGGAAACGAGACGGTCTCCAACGGAGAGAGCGTGTTCGTGACCTCGTTCGAACAACATCCAACGGCATTGACCGACACCGATATCGTCTTGTTCTCGTTCGATCCCAACGTCCAGGTATTTCGTGGCGGCATGTTCAGCGGCAACCAGAAACGGGGCCGCTGAAGTCGTTGCTCGAGCGGCGCAAACGTGAACCAGGGGGCTTTCTCGCGCCAAGTCTCTTCCAACGTTTCGGTGTCTCCCACCGATGGTGTTTTTATGCATAGCAAAGGGCACCACTAGATCGGTATCATCGCCAGCGCCTTCGGTGGCCATCGTGGATGAACGGAAGAGCAGTTCTGGCTAATCGTCGCTACCCTCCCAATCTTCATAGCGATGGCTGATGCGGATCACGAAGGCCGTTGCGTCCTCGCCTACCCGGTAGACAGGCATCGATCTCAATCGAACGAAATGACGCAGGGCGAAGGGGGCTTCACCTCGTCTGCTGCCCTATAGAAGCATGGCCCACTCCAGCGTACGGTCGTCGGATAGACCTGGCAGTGGGTTGGAGCTCTAGACCGCTTGCGGCTTCCGTTCCAGCCGGCCTGAAAGCCGAACCGCTGGTAAAAGGATTATGAGATAGATTATCGCCGCCAGCGTCAGCGACGAGGTGTTGAACGTCACGGACCGTATGGTGCTGGCCGAATATAGAAGGTCGTGAACACCAACAATCGAGGCTAGTGAAGTCGCTTTCACAACCTCGATCGTATTGGATGCAAGATCCGGCAGCACGTTGCGCAATGCTTGCGGCAGCACGACATAACGAAGAGAATCTGTGTATCCAAGGCCGGTGGAGCGGGCAGCTTCCATTTGCCCCCGCGACACCGAACCGAGGCCTGCTCGAATGATCTCGCAATAATAAGCCGTGTTGTTAAGCAACAGCGCAATGATCGCGCACAAGATCGCAGGCAGCCTGACGCCTAGAAACGGCAGGGCGGAGAAGGTGACGATGATCAGCACCAGCGGCGGCATGGTGCGAAAGACGTTAACCCATGTCCTGACAATCCAGCGCAGCACCGGCGAGCGCGCTTCAGACATCAGCGCTAACCCAAGGCCGATACCGAAACCGACGGGTGCCAGCACGGCCGTGAGCACGAGGGTGATCATCAGGCCGGAGACGAGATAGGGTAGCGCCTGGCTCATGATGTCGAGATTGAAGAATTGTTCGATCAGATCGGTCATGTCCGCGTCCCCCAGGCCATACGTTTTTCAAGGCCGCCTGCCAAAGCCATCAGCGGCATGAAGATGATCAGGTAAAGGATCGCCGCCATGATCAGTGGCGTGGCATTTCCGGAGAAGGACAGCGCGGTCTGCGCTTCGTTCAAAAGCTCTGGCATGCCGATTGCTGTTCCAAGCGCCGTATTCTTGGAAATGGCCAGTGCACGGTTGGTCAGCGGCGGGATGCAAAGCCGCATGGCCTGCGGCAAGACCACATAGCGCAGGGTCTGTGCATTGGTCATGCCGGTCGAGCGAGAGGCTTCCCATTGCCCCGGGCCGACGGCTGAGATCCCCGCCCAGAAAATCTCCTCGGCGAAGGACGCAAGTATGAGAGAAAGCGTCAGCCAGAGTACCCAAGATGCAGAAAGGCTGATACCGACACTTGGCAAGCCGAAATAAAGCAGCAGCACGACCGAGAGCGGCGGAACAGCTCTAAAACAGTCGACGAAAAGGCGCAGGACCCACACGACAGCCTTGTTCGACACAAGACGGATCAGCGCCAACGCAAGTCCTGACAGGAGCCCGGCGATTACGATCGCCAGCGACAGATAGATCGTAATCCAAGCGCCACGCAGCAGATCGGGCAGATATGTTTGCGCGACCGCCCCGTTGAAGAAGAGATCGACGAGACCGGTGATATCCATCGCTCAGTGTCCGTGCGAGAGAAATTGGAAAGCGCGGCTTTCCGCGCCACGCGCCAGAATTTCGGCGGGCGTTCCGATCTCGACGATCTGCCCCGCCTCCATGAAGGCGACCCGGTCCGCAGCCTCGCGGGCAAAGCGCATCTCGTGACTGACCACCAGCATGGTCATGCCTTCTTTTTTCATATCCATCATCGCCTGCAGAATTTCGGCGACGAGTTGCGGATCAAGCGCCGAGGTTGGCTCGTCGAGAAGCATGACCTTCGGCCCAAGCGCAAGAGCCCTCGCGATGGCGACGCGCTGCTGTTGGCCGCCGGAAAGCTGCGATGGGTAATGCGTCAGGCGGGCGCCGAGGCCCACACGGGTCAATTCACGGCGCGCGATTTCCCGCGCCTCGTTCGTGGATTTCTTCTGCACCCTCTGCAATGCCAGCATCACATTCTGTTCGGCTGTCATGTGCGGGTAAAGATTGAACTGCTGGAATACCATGCCGATGCGCTGGCGCATGTTGTTGATGTCTGTCGCCACGGCGGTGATATTGATTCCGTCGACAATGATCGCGCCGTCCGTCGGCTCTTCCAGCCTGTTGCAGCACCGCAGAAGAGTGGATTTTCCAGACCCCGAAGGTCCGATCAAGAACACCAGCTCACCCGGCATGACGCGCAGGTTGATGTTGTTGAGAACATTCACGCCGTTGAAGGACTTATACAGAGCATGAATGTCGAGCATGGGCTGCGCGATCGATTGCGACATGGTTCTAGGCCTTAATCAGTCAGTCTGTTTCAGTTGCACGACAATTCGTGCGGCGTCGCATCGTAATTGCCGAGGCCGACCGGGCCGAAACCGGCTTGCGGGGTCACTTCCAGCGATCCGGCCTCAGGCTTCACGCCAAGCCATTTTTCATAAAGCGATGCTGCCGTGCCATCCGACTTGATGCACTCAATGACGGTTTCGATCTGCTTACGCAGTTCTGGCGAGGACTTGGGGATCGTGTAAGCGAAGTAGCGGCCGGTGGTTTCCTTCAGGTCGGCAGCCTTCAGTGCCGGGTTCCGCTTGGCGAAGGTCAACGCAGTCGGCACGTTCATGATCGCCGCATCCGCGCGCCCTGCCTGAACGGCCTGCGCGGCATCGCTGAGCGATGCATAGGACTCGATCGTCCAGCCGATTTCGCCGGCCTTCTCGCGCGCCCACTTCTCGTCGGCGTTGCCCTTGTTGGCGGCAATGACCTTGCCCTTCAGCTGGTCATAGCTCTTTAGCGCCGGCGCATCCTTTTTGGTCACGAAGGCGAGATCGGCAGACCAGATACCTTCCGTCAGCAGAAAGATGTCGGAGCGTTCCTTCGTTACCGTCATCGGAACCGACAGCATGTCGTAGGTGCCCGCCTGCAGGGCCGGAATCAGCGCCGAAAATGCCATGGCGTCGATTGTAATCTTGCGGCCGAGGCGCTTGGAAATCTCGTTCGTCATGTCGACGGTCAGACCTTCGATGGAACCGTCCATCTTCGGTTGGGCGAAGGGTGGTGCATTGCCGTCGAGCGCACTCTTCAACGGTTCCTGGGCACAGGCGGGCCCAGCCGCAACGGCGAGCAGGGCAATGATGGCGTAGATTTTTTTCATGGTCGTTCCCCTTTATATTTAATCAGGCTACAGAATTCGAATGAACATTTCAAATGGATGTTTCATTCATTTTTATTATTTTTAGTCTTCCAGATCGCGGCGCGGTCCAACCAGCGGCTCGAAGGTTTTATCCGTGACGCGCGGGATCATGCGTCCCACTTCAAGCGCCTTGCGGAACGTGATCGCGGCCGCGGCCAGTTCATCGCCGGTCGGGGCCGTCTCGCCGCAACCTCTCCACAGCACCTGAACGGCAAGGCCCAAATCCTTGGTATCCTGAGACATGCGACTTACCCTTCTGCCCTGGTGGCGATTGAAAGAACATGCTGTGGCTCTGCCCGCATCGGGTTGGGGGTCAGAACCTGTTCGAGCGCCCACGCCGCGCGCATCAGCAGCGCTTCGTTCCTGAACCCGGCCGCCAGCTGTACAGACAGCGGCAGGCCCTCCGGCGAAAACCCAGCGGGCAGCGCCAGCGCCGGATGGCCGGACAGCGAGAACGGGCTACCGGCAGAACCTGCCGTATAGGAAATGACCGCCGGATTGTCGTGAATGGGCGGCGCCACCCGATAGGTCATCGGTAGCAAAAGCACATCGACCTTCGCGAAAATCTCATCAGTGCGGGCAACAAGCGCACGCCTCTGGCGCAGGGCGGCAAGGTAGTCGGCAGCCCTCAGATACATGCCCATTTCGAGCTTTTCGCGCAGCGAACGGCCCATAAGATGCCGATGCTCGAGATAGTCGCGCTCATGAATGGAAAAGCTCTCCGCCCGGTTGATCGGCATGGCGATCGAGCGATATTCGGATGGCGCAATCGGCAGGTCGATTTCGACCACCTCAGCGCCCAGTGCGGCAAACATCGCCGCGCTTTTGGCAAGAGCATCGAGAATAGCCGGCTCCGGCGCTACGCCACCCGGATCGAGATTGCGGACGAACCCGATCTTCAGATCTTTTACGCCGTCCTTCAGACCCGGCAGTGTCGGCTCAACCGGCACGGAAAGGCTGACGGGATCGGCTTCGTCAAAACCGGCAATCACATCATAGATGAGTGCCGTGTCTTCGGTGCTGAGCGCCAGTGGACCTGGCGTGTCGAAACTCCAGCAATTCGGCATGACGCCATGACGGCTGATACGACCGAAGGTGGCCTTCAGCCCGACGAGACCGCAGGCTGCGGCTGGCAGGCGCACCGAACCGCCCGTATCGGTACCGATTGAAAACAGTGCGGTGCCCGCAGCGACAGCCGCAGCCGAGCCTGTCGAGGATCCACCGGTAAAATGTGCCGTATTCCAGGGGTTACGGCTTGGCGGCGCATCAAGATCGAAATGTACGGCACCGGTCCCTGTGCCGTATTCCCAGGTATTCAGCTTTCCCACGAGAATGGCGCCAGCCGCTTTCAGCCGCGTTATCAGCGTGGCTGTCATGTCGGGATCGTGGCTCTGCGGCACACGTGAGCCGCCGGTCGTTTCCATGCCCGCGGTGTAGATGTTGTCCTTAACTGCGAAGGGAATGCCGTCAAGCGGGCCGAGCAGCGTCCCGCTTGCGGCCCGCTCGTCCGATGCGACGGCGTTCTCGCGCGCAGCGTCTCGATCCATGCGCAGATAGGAATAGATCACGCCGTCGACCGCATCGATGCGGGCAAATACGGCTTCCAACAAAGCCGATGGCGTGATCTCGCCGCTCCCGATTTGCCGCCCTGCCTCTGCCACCGACAGGCCGGCAAGTCCGATGCCTGCCTTTGCCGTTGCTTCTGTTTTTTCTGTAGCCTTCATGAGCGTCAGCTCCTTGCACTGTATGCTTTGTGGCGGCTTACGTCAGCGCCATCGGCATGTTGTAATCCGAGGAAAAAAATGCCGGACAAAGCGGTTAATCCGGCAACGACGAAAATGGAGGCCGAGATGGCATCCGCCGGTATTGTCACGCCCATTGCCTGGATCTGCGCCACCAGTACCGCCGCAACGGAGATGCCCAATCCCATCGACAATTGCTGGCCGACACCGCCAAGCGAGGTACTCGCACTTTGCCTCGTCCTGGGAATATCGGCGAAGAGAAGCGCGTTGGTCGTGTTGAACTGAAGAGAGCGCATGACGCCAAACAGGAAGACGACGCAGACCGTGATCGCGAGTGGTGTGTCCGGTCCGATCAAGCCGATCAGCGCAATCGTCACCGCACCCATCATGGCGTTACCAAACAGCGTTACCTTGAAACCGAATTTCGCCAGCACGCGCCGCATCATGGGTTTGAGTGCAATCGCGCTTGCGGCAACGATGAAGACAACCCAGCCGGCATCCGCCGCGCTCCAGCCAAAACCGATCTGCAATTGCAGCTGGAAAAGGAAAGGCAAGGCATTGAAGCCAAGGCGCGAAAGTCCCCCGCCGAAGAAGCCCACCCGGAACAGACGCAGCTTCAATAACGTGAGGTCAAGCGCTGGCGCTTCACGCCTCGCCATATGGCGGGCGTAGAACAAAGCGCAGACCGGCAGGATTGCAATCATGACAATGATCGCGGAGATCGGCAGGAAGACATGAACCAGCTGGTCGAGCAGCAGCTGCACAGCGCCGAGAAACACGGCACAGGCCACGAAACCCCAGAGGTCGAAATTATAGCGTTCCCCGGGTTCGTCGCGTGGCAGCAAACGCGCTGCGAAAATCATGCCGAGAATGCCGAAGGGCATCTTCACAAAAAAGATCCACTGCCAGGAAAGGTAGGTTACCACATAGCCACCGATCAGCGGCCCGAGCACTGGACCGACAAGTGCCGGCGTCGACATCCAGGCAATGGCCGAGGCCAGTTGATCCTTCGGTGCCGCCCGAATGAGAAGCAACCTGCCGATCGGCGTCATTAGCGCCCCGGCCACCGCCTGCAAGGCGCGCATCGCGACAAGCGTCGCAAGGTCCTGCGCCAGCGCAGCGCCCACCGACATCAGCATGAATGCGCCCATCGCCCACAGGAAGATACGTTTCGCACCAAAACGATCAGCCAGCCATGCGCTTGCCGGGATCACGGCCGCCAGCGTCACGAGATAGATCGAGAGCGCCAGATTGACGCGCAGAGGCTCAATGCCGAAGTCGGCCGCAATCGCCGGGATTGCCGATACCATGATCGTGCTGTCGAGCCCTTCGATCAGAAAGGCGGCCGAGATCGAAAGGGAAAGCAGCATGAGGCTGCGCTCCCCTGAAAGGCGAGGCGTTGAAACCATCTGGATCTATCCGGTGCGTGAGGTAACGCTCAGGCGCTAAAGCCCAATCGTTGCCTCGATTATTTCGGGAACGGTGACGCTCTTGGCACCCTCGATCGCGAAAATCTGGTCGAGTATCCGCTCGAAAGCGGCAATCCTGTAGGGTTGCCCCATGATCCAGGGCGAAAGGTTGATCGTAAGCAGGCGGCCGTGCCCGCTTTCCTTTGCTTCGTTAATCAGACGCCTGGCGGCCGCTATGAAGCTGCGTTCCACATCCTGCAGAGGCTGCTTTCGAACAGCGAGCATTTCACGGTCGGAAAGCTCCATCGTCGAGGGCAGCGCAATGATCTCGCCGGCACCGGTGTCGAAACGATAAGGCACCTCGTCATTGACCCAGTCTGCCATCGCCGTCACGCCGGCTTCGACCAAGAGGCGCGGCGTGCGCGTCGATTGCGACCAGGACGGTGAATGCCATGCAACAGGTGTTACGCCGAAACCATCGAAGATGGTGAGCGTTTCGGCAATCATCGCGGCTTCCGTCTTTTCATCCAGCCCTTCGTGGTGGATCGAACCGGCATCAAGGCTCGCCGCTACGATTTCCCACCCCTCACCGAGAATTTCCCGCATCAGGATCGGGTAACGCTGTGCGACACGGGCATTGAGGAAGGCGCTTGCTGTCAGTCCCCTCGCCTTCAGTGCATCCATCATACGGAAGATACCGACCCGGTGACCGTAATCGCGCTGGGTGTAGGTCTGCGTGTCCGGCCATGCCCGGTTCGGCGCACCGACCGGCAGAAAAGGCTTGCCGGAGATGTTGAGTGGAAACCACTCGACGGCAATCTGGATCCAGACGCCGAGCGTGGTGTCGCCAGACCATTGAAGCCTGCGTTCGCTCCAGGTGTCGCGCCAGGCGTAGAAGTCGTGATCCATCTGACGGTGGCGGCGCAGCGGCGTTTCGAGATAGGCGGGCCCGGTTGGTCGGATCATCATTGCTCTCCCTCAAGCCCGGACAGCCACGCGGACATCTGGTCGTAGTGGTGCTCGTAATACCAGTCGGCGATTTCGCGCGCCGTCGGATACCAGACCTGATCATGCGATTTGACGTAGTCGAGGAATTCGGCAAAGGCATCGATGCGATGCGGATGCCCGAGCACAAGTGGGTGGATCGCAAAGCACATTACGCGGGCGCTGTCGGCACCTTCAATATAAAGCCGGTCGAACTGCGCCTTCAGTGACGCGAACATTTCGTCCACCGAGTTATTGTTCCAGGCCGCCATCGGAATGTCGTTCATCTCGATGGAATAGGGCACCGAAATAAGCTTGCCGCTTTTCAAGTTGAGCGGCATCGGCTGGTCGTCATGGAAGTAGTCGAGGGTATAGCGAATACCTTCCTGCGCCAGAATTTCCTGGGTCTCGAGGTTTGGCGTAATGGCCGGCGTCAGCCAGCCGTCCAGCCGCTGACCGACCTTCGCCAGTGTCTCGCGGGAATCGATGACGACCTGGCGCTGCTCGTCAGGCGTCATGCCGTAGAAGTAGCGGCTGTTGTAGACCCCATGGCTGAAAAGTTCCCAGCCCAGATCGTTGCAGCGCTTGATGATATCAGGATAATGGTCGCATACGGCCACCGAAAGCGAAACCGATCCGCGAATGTCGCGCTTGGCCATCTCGTCCGCAATACGGCGGAAGCCGATGCGATTACCATAATCGCGCGATGAATAGTACAGGACGTCCGGCAGGGTACGGAACGGAAAGCGATTGGGATTGACCGGTGGCTGCCATTCGTAGTGCTCGATGTTCGGCGCCAGCCAGAAGGCGAGGCGCGCACCGCCCGGCAGGGCAATCTTGGGCCTGCCCCGCATCGGCGCATACCGATACTGTCCCGTATCGACGTTTGCTTGCATCATGTCGTTCCCGTCACGTTCCCAGCTTCATTCACGATATGTCTCTGTCAAACACATCATTGAAACATTTGTTTTGAACGTTATATTCAAACATCTGCTGGTGCAAGTCTGTTTTTTTCGGTAGAGCATCGTAACTAAAGAAAACAGGCAAGACAGGGATGGAGACCTCCATGGAAGAGGAAGACGCAACAACGCGCCGGAGTGAAACACGCGATGCGATCCTGAGTGCTGCCAAGGAACTCGTTGCGCGCAAAGGCCCCAAGGGCACGACCGTGCGCGATATAACCGAGGCGTCTGGTGCCAACACGGCAGCGGTCAATTATTACTTTCAGTCGAAGGATGCACTTGTCCGTCTCGCAACGCAGGAGATCACCGGCGACGTAAACCAGCAGCGCCTATCGCGCCTCACCGAAATGGAACAGGCCGCAGGCGAAGCGGCTCTTACGCCCCGCCAGATCCTCGAGGCTCTGATCGAGCCCATCCTGACCGCTTCCCGGTCCAGCGACGGCGGAAGCCTTTACGTCCGGAACGTTTTCCAGATGCGCGTCGATGCCCGCGCCGGATACAACAATTTCAACATCAACAGCCATGCGGCGCATCGCTTTATCAAAGCGATGCAAAAAACCTTTCCCGAGCTCGAGCTGGAAGATGTCATCTGGAATTACGAGTTCGCACGCGGTACGTCGGTCCACCTTTTGGCAAACCTTGATCCTGTCTCGCGTCGGTTTGAACAGCTGATGCTCCCCCCCGGTGAAACCCTGCCGCAAACGCCCAGATTTGAGCTTGGTAAAAGCGCGGTTGAGCGAGTGATTGCAGTTATTCTGCGTGGGTTCGGCAAGCCTCTCTGAGATTCCAGAATATAAGCGGGCAGTGTCGGCGACTACATTACAAACAAGCTTCGCGTCCACTCGCTTCCCAACGGCATGCTTATCGATCGGTCCGATCTTCATACCACAAGGGCGATGCCCGAACGTCCTGCGAGCGAACACAAAGCGCGTGCCATTGGAAACACGCAACTGAGGAGGGTTTGCTTCAGTGCTTAAGGTTGATCCAGTCTTCGGAAGAAGAACCTTCTTCCCCTGGGACGCAATCGAGATCATGCTGTTTGTGACCTGACCTCCGCAGATTACTCCCGAAAGAGCCACGCGCACCCGGCGAAGTCAGCTTCCGGCCTGTGCAAATTACGGTGCCAACCGTCGCCAAACGCTGCGCGCTGCGGCGCTGCGACGGGCGCCATTGGCAGTCCGGGCTCAGACACTCCCGCGCCTACGCCCTTGATTCTCCTGAGGTCGCGCCCTAGATGTTATAGAAAGTCCGGAGGAAACATGCATCAGGTTTTAAGTCAAAAAGCAGAAACTGGCGTCAAGGGACTGGATGATGTTCTTTCCGGTGGCTTTACGCGCAGGCATGTCTTTTTACTTGAGGGCTCTCCAGGGACGGGCAAAACAACGATTGCTTTGCAGTTCCTTATTGAAGGAGAAATACGCGGCGAGCGCTGCCTTTACATCAGCCTGTCGGAAACGGACGAAGAATTGCGCGATTGCGCCAGATCGCATGGCATGGAGATTGGTAGCGGGATCGAGATATTTGAACTCGTCCCCCCGGAAAGCCTTCTCGACGCCGAACAACAGCAAAGCCTGCTCTACTCCTCAGACCTCGAGTTGGGTGAAACGACAAAACTGATTTTCCAAGCCTTTGAGCGGATCAAACCCCAGCGCGTCGTAATTGATAGCCTCTCTGAAATTCGCCTTCTAGCGCAGAGTTCGTTGCGATACCGCAGACAAATCCTCGCATTGAAACACTTCTTCGCTCGCTCCGATGCAACGGTGCTGCTGCTTGATGACATGACGTCGGAAAATTTTGACAAGACGGTCCATAGCGTAGTCCACGGTGTCATTCATCTCGAACAGCTTGCTCCCGATTACGGCTCCGAGCGGCGTCGGTTGAGAGTGATCAAGTATCGCGGTCAGTCGTTTCGCGGCGGCTATCATGATTTCACTATCAAGACTGGTGGCGTTGCGGTTTTTCCGCGCCTTCGCGCGATTGAGCACAGAACCGAATTCGAACGAACGACCCTCTCGAGCGGTCTTTCCCAATTCGACGGCCTGCTCGGTGGGGGCGTGGATCGTGGATCAAGCACTCTCCTCATCGGCCCTGCTGGAACCGGAAAGAGCCTGTTTGCTCTGCAGTTCGTCAACGCCGCAGTCGAGCGTGGGGAAAAGGCTGCGGTCTTCATTTTCGATGAGGAACTTGGTCTCCTTTACGCACGCACCAGATCAATGGGTATCGACTTGGAGAAGCTGCAGGCAGATGGGCACGTCCACATCGAGCAACTCGATGCCGCCGAACTATCACCGGGGGAATTTGCACAGCGTGTGCGCGACCGGGTATCAACTTTCGATGCCAAGACAGTGGTGATCGACAGCATCAATGGCTACCAGGCTTCCATGCCGGAAGAGAATGCTCTCATCTTGCACATGCACGAACTGCTACAGTACCTCAACAGGCAGGGAGTCAATACATTCCTGACGGTCGCCCAGCATGGCCTCGTCGGGGACATGAAATCGCCCGTCGATGTCACTTATCTGGCAGATAGCGTCATCCTTCTGAGATATTTCGAGGCGCTCGGAAAAGTGCGTCGCGCCGTATCAGTGATCAAGAAGCGCACAGGCCCTCACGAAGACACGATCCGTGAGTTCAGAATATCCGGCAACGGACTGACTCTCGGAGAACCACTTTCCGACTTCCAGGGCATCCTTCGCGGCGTTCCAAACTTTGTCGGCGATCAACACCCGCTTCTTCCTCTCAACGGGGAGGGTAGCAAGAATTCCTAACGGCGACACACGCGCACTTGTCTATGCTCCGATCGGCCGCGATGCGCAAATTGCAGCGTCACTCCTGAAGGAAGCTGGTGTATCTTCCACCACCGTGGCTGACATTGCGTCGTTTGTCGCAGGTCTGGGGGACAACATCGCCTTCGCTGTGGTGACCGAGGAGGCATTTCGTTCAGCGGACCTGAAAGGGATTTTTGCTTGGATCGCAGCGCAGCCCAGTTGGTCTGATTTGCCATTCATTATCCTGACAAACCGCGGCGGAGGACCTGAACGCAACCCGACTGCGGCGAGGCTCTCTGAGGTTCTGGGAAATGTGAGCTTTGTCGAGCGACCTTTTCATGCGACGACTTTCATAAGCGTTGCCCGGTCGGCCATGCGCGGTCGTCGGCGGCAGTTCGATGCCCGGGCCAGAATGGAAGCACTCGATGAAGGCGAGCGTCGCCTCCAGACGGCCCTTGCCGCCGGCCGACTTGGCGCGTGGGAGCTCGATCTTGCAACCAATGAACTGACCACTTCGGCAACATGTCGATTAATTTTTGGCCGCGGTCCCGACGAAGAGTTTTCCTATGCGGACCTCTTAGCATCGGTCCATCCTGATGACTTCGAGCGCATGCAGTTGGCTGTTCGTGCAACGATCGAAACGGGCGCCGACTACGCGATAGAATACCGAACGGTCTGGAATGACGGGTCTACCCACTGGGTGGAGATCCGTGCCCAGCTCTACAGGGACCGCACTGGCAAGGCCATCAAGCTTGTTGGCGTATCGGCCGACATAACCTCACGTCTGAAAGCGGAAGAGCATCAACGGCAGTTGAATGAGGTTCTGGAAGAGCGCGTCGCGGAGCGAACGCGTGAACTGGAAGAAGCATATGCTACTGTCATGGAAGAGGTAAGCCAACGAGAACGAGCTGAGCAACAGTTGCGCCAGTCCCAGAAGATGGAAGCGATCGGCCAACTCACCGGCGGCGTGGCGCACGATTTCAACAACCTCCTGATGGCCGTCCTTGGCAATCTTGAGTTACTGCGAAAATACGTTGGCAATGACGCAAGGGCAGTCCGTCTCATCGAGGGTGCCCAACAGGGCGCAAAACGTGGCGCTTCCCTCACCCAGCGGCTTCTCGCTTTCTCGCGCCGGCAGGACCTACGCATTGACCCGGTCGATATGCGAGCGCTGGTTGCCGGAATGGAAGACCTTCTGAAAAGATCCGTCGGCTCAACAGTGGTGATCAAAACTGACGTGCCAGATCACCTTCCTCTGGTCTCGGCTGACGCCAACCAGGTCGAGCTCGCGCTCCTCAATCTCGTTGTCAATGCCCGTGATGCCATGCCTGACGGAGGCGAGATCGTTATCGGGCTGCACGATGTCCATCAGAACGTCCAGGCCGGTGAGCTTGCGGCAGGCAATTACGTCGTCCTCTCGGTCGTCGACCAGGGCCACGGAATGGATCGTGACACGCTGCTAAAGGCCATCGAGCCGTTTTTTTCGACCAAGGAACTTGGAAAAGGCACCGGTCTTGGTCTTTCCATGATCCATGGCCTGGCGTCCCAGTTGAAAGGCGACCTCAAGCTGACAAGCGAACTGGGTAAGGGCACAAGGGCGGAACTGTGGATCCCAATCTCGACATCCGAAATCACAAATGACTCCGCAGCGATTGAGGTCTCGGCTGGCGCGACCGCGAGCGCCTCAGGACCGAAACGAATACTGCTGGTGGATGACGACCCTCTCATAGCGATGAGCTCAGCCGATATGCTGATGGACCTCGGTCACGATGTCGTTGAAGCGCATTCGGGGAAAGAGGCACTGGAACATCTGGGAGACGGAACCGGCTTTGACCTCCTGATCACCGACTATTCAATGCCCGGCATGACCGGCGGAGATCTGGCGATTGCAGTGCGCCATATTGTCCCAAAGCTTCCGATACTCATCGCCTCGGGCTATGCAGAACTGCCGCCTGGAGTTGATCTTGACGTTGCACGGCTTGGCAAGCCTTATACGCAGGATCAGCTGGAGCGGGAGCTTCATAAGCTGTTTAACGATCCGACGTAAACGCCGCCTTCTGGTCTCATACCCCAGACAATTCTTATTCCGAAATGAAATACCCGGTCTCGAATATAATCGGGATATCCGTTTCGCGCGCGCGGAGCCTGGCAAAATATTGCCGCTTGCGTCCTCCCCATTCGATAACTTATGTTGGCAATGTTCTCAGGGCGGGGTGCAATTCCCCACCGGCGGTATCGGGATTTTCCCGGAGCCCGCGAGCGCTTCCGGTCTCCAAAGCCGGAAGGTCAGCAGATCCGGTGAGAGGCCGGAGCCGACGGTATAGTCCGGATGGAAGAGGACAAGGCAAAAGACGCCCGCATGCAGCGGGCTTCGCATTGCATTGTTCGCCCAAGGGATATTTGGCGCTTCTTGAAGCGCGAAAATGCCGCAAAACGGCATAACCCTTGAAAGGCTTGAAAGAAAATGACCATTGCTAAAATTGAAGACGCAATCGAAGCCATATCCCGTGGCGAGATGGTAATTGTCGTTGACGACGAAGACCGCGAAAACGAAGGCGATATCATCGCCGCGTCCGACAGCATAACCCCGCAGCAGATCGCATTCATGATGAACCATGCGCGCGGGCTGATCTGCGTCGCCATGCCGGGAGAGCGCCTCGACGCGCTCGACATTCCGCTGATGGTGTCGCGCAATACCGAATCCCTTAAGACAGCCTTCACCGTCTCCGTGGACTATATTCCCGGCACCACGACAGGCATTTCCGCTGCCGACCGGGCAAAGACCGTGCGTGCGCTGGTGTCGGAAGGCTCGCGTCCCGAAGACTTCGCCCGCCCCGGCCATATCTTCCCGCTACGCGCCAACCCTGCAGGCGTGCTCGGCCGCACCGGCCACACGGAAGCCGCCGTCGATCTGTGCCGCCTGGCCGGCAAGTACCCCTGCGGCACCATCTGCGAAGTCGCCAATGACGACGGCACCATGGCCCGCCTGCCCCAGCTCGAAATCTTCGCCGAACGCCACGGTCTGCTCGTCGTGACGATCAAGGACCTCGTTGCCTATCTGAAGGGCGAGGTTGTCGAGGAAGTGGCGCAGAAGCAGGTTGCCTAGTCTTCACACGCCTGTGCGGTGAATAAAAAACGCCCGGCGAAAGCCGGGCGTAAAATCAAAAGGCAGACCACCTTACCTCTTGCACGTGGTCATCAATTCGGGCGGCGCTGCCGCGCAAACCCTACCAGCAGCAGAACCCGCCATCTACCAAAAGGTCCACGCCCGTCACGAAGCTCGCCGCATCTGACAGCAGGAAGATCGCCGGGCCGACCATTTCATCGACGCCCGCCATGCGCTGCATCGGGGTCTGCTCTTCGAACAGTTTCGTCTGGTGCACCATCTCCGGCCGCGTGTTCATCGGCGTCGCGGTGTAACCCGGCGAGATGGTGTTGACGCGGATGCCGCGCCCCACCCATTCCATCGCCATGGATTTGGACATGTGGATGACGCCAGCCTTCGATGCATTGTAGTGGCACTGCATCAGGCCGCGATTGACGATGACGCCGGACATGGAGGCAATGTTGACGATTGCGCCGCGACCGTTCTTCAGCATGGCATTGGCTTGCGCCTGGCAGGAGAGGAACACACCCTTCAGGTTGATGTCCATCATCGTCTGGAACTGGCTTTCCTCCATTTCCTCGGCAGGATTGGCGTTCGCGATGCCGGCGGCATTGACGGCAAGCGAGAGAGCACCGAGTTCGGCCTGCGTGCGTGCTACCGCTTCGCTCAGCGCCTGCTTGCTGGTAACATCGGCGGCGATCTGGATCGACTTGCGACCAGCCCTGGCAATGAAATCGGCCGTCTGCGCCAGGCCGTCATCGGTGCGGCGGTCAAGCAGCGCGACATCGGCACCGGACTGGGCAAGCCCCATGGCGATCCGCTGACCGATGCCGGAACCGGCACCGGTGACGAACGCCACCTGGCCGGAAAGATCGAAAAGTTTCGGCGCGTTGAGCGTGATGGTGGACATTCTCTATTTCCTTCTTCAGATGGTTGCCAGTTCCATGACCGAGACGTCGTTGGCCTCGTCGCGATTGAGGATTCCGGCCTGTTTTCCCTGCGCAAGAACGAGGATACGGTTTGAAACGCCCAGCACCTCTTCCAGATCGGAACTGACGACGATGACGGCAACGCCGCTTTTGGCCAGACCGACGATAATATCGTAAATGCCAGCCCTCGCGCCGACATCGATGCCGCGCGTCGGCTCGTCCAGCACAACCACGCGCGGGTTACGTGCAAGCCATTTGGCGATGACGACCTTTTGCTGGTTGCCGCCGGAGAGATCCGAGGCAGGCTGTTCGCTGCGGCCCTTCACGCCGAATTTGGCAATTGCCTCCTTCGTAAAAGCACGCTTGATGCTAGGCGTTATCCAGCCGGTGCCGACGCGGTCGAGATTGGCGTAGATCAGGTTCTCACCGATCTCATGCTCGACAACCAGCCCCTGAAGCTTGCGGTCTTCCGGCACCATGACGATGCCCTTCGCAATCGCATCCGCCGGGCTTTTCAGCGTCAGTACCTGTCCATCGAGCAAAACCTCGCCCGCACTGGTCGGATCGGCACCGGAAATGGCACGCACCAGTTCGGTACGCCCCGCGCCGATCAGTCCGGCAATTCCAAGAATTTCGCCTGCACGCACGCCGAAACTGATGTCGCGGAAAGAATTGCCCGTGCCAGTCAGCCCCTTGACCTCTAGCACCGTTTTTTCCTGCGGTTCGGGCAGCGCCGGGAACAGGCGTTCCAGCGACCGGCCGACCATGCTTTCGACGATGGTGCGCACCGGTGTCGCGCTGTCTTCAAATTCATGCACCCGCTCACCGTCGCGCAGCACGACGATGCGGTCGGTGATCTGCCTGATCTCTTCCATGCGGTGGGAAATATAGATGATGCCTACGCCCTCTGCGCGCAGCTTGCGAACCTGCTCGAACAGGGCCTGGGTTTCTGCACCGCCAAGGGCCGCCGTCGGCTCGTCGAGGATCAGGAGCTTGGCATCGAGCGCCAGCGCCTTGGCGATTTCGATCAGTTGCTGGTTCGCGGTCGAAAGGCCCGCCACCTTGCGGGTTGCGGGAATATGCAGATTGAGACGCGCCAGCTGCTGCTGCGCCCTTCGCACCATTTCGGCGCGGTCGACGATACCGTTCTTCATCGGCCAGCGGCCGATGAAGACGTTTTCGGCGATGGAAAGCTCCGGCAGAAGCTTCAGCTCCTGATGGATGAGTACAATGCCCTTGTCTATCGCCTCACGCGGCGAAGCGGGCGTATAGGGCTGGCCAAGCCAGGTCATCTTTCCTTCGGACGGCTCGCGGGAACCGGCGATGATGCCAGACAGGGTGGACTTGCCCGCCCCGTTTTCACCCAGCAACGCCACGACTTCACCCGGATAGACGTCGAGATCGACGCTTTTCAGAACCTCGAGCGGGCCGTAACGTTTGCTGATGCCACGGAGCGAAAGAACCGGCTCGCGCATGACGGGACCTCCTGGGAAACACGCGTGGCAGCGATGCGCCACGGCTTTGCGTCCGAATTGCCTGAAAACGAACAGATGACGCCCCCGCGCATCCGGCTGGAGTGCGCGGGGGCGGATGCATCAGGGGTGGTTGGCAATGAAGCCGTCGACGTTTTCCTTCGTCGTCAGCGTCGCCTCGGAGAGCTGCACGGCCGGAACCTTCTCTCCGCCGACGATCTTGACGGCCATCTCGACAGCCGTGCGGCCCATCTTCTGGGTCTGCTGCGTCGCTGTCACGTCAAAGACGCCGTTCTTCAGCGCCTCAAGCGCTGCCGTGTCGCCATCGAAGCCGCCAACGACGATCTTCTGCGAGGGGTTGGCGACCTTGATCGCCTGTGCCGCGCCGAGCGCCAGACCGTCTGCCTGGGCAAAGACGATGGAAACATCAGGATTGGCCTGCAGCATGTTCTGCATGATCTGGAAGCCTTCATCCTGGCTCCACATGTTGGACCACTGTTCGGCAACGATCTTCACGCCGGAATTGGCCTTGACCGATTCCATGCAGCCCTTGGTGCGGTCGACTTCCGGTGTCGTGCCCTTCTGGCCATGAATGATGACCATCTTGCCCGAGCCGCCTGCCTGCTTGATGATGTAGTCGCAGACCGACTTGGCGGAAGCGACGGAATCGGTGGCGAGGAAGGTATCGCCCGGTGCGCCGTCGGCATTGCGGTCGATGTTGATGACGGGCACGCCGGCCGCCTTGGCAAGCTTGACCGGAACGGTCGCCGCAGCGGCACCAGCCGGAATATAGATCAGCGCGTCGATGTTCTGCGTCAGGAGATCCTGGATCTGGTTGACCTGCGTCGGACCGTCGCCCTTGGCATCGACGGTGACGACGGTGATGCCGCGCGTCTTGGCTTCGGCTTCGACGGCCTGCTTGATCTGGTTGAAGAAGTTCGCCTGAAGATTGGCAACGGCAAGGCCGATCTTCTTGACTTCGGCGGCGTTGGCCGAACCGAGCGACAGGGCGAGAAGGGCGGCGGATGTCAGCAGAATGCGTGAAAATTTCATGATTATTCCTCCATTTGTTGATTTTTGACCTTCGGGCAGATCAAACCTCCTCCCCTTCGGCCGCTTTTCACGCCTCCCATACCGGGAGGGTCGTCTATTGCGCGGTCGGCTCATCGCCCTCCGCAGGCAAATTCAGCTTCTGCGCCGGCGCAATGTTTCAGCGCCCACGGCCAGCACGATAACCACACCGATGATGACCTGTTGCAGAAAGGGAGAAACATTGAGCAGGTTGAGGCCGTTGCGCAGCACACCGATGATGAGCACGCCGATCAGCGTTCCGCCGATGCCGCCGGCACCGCCCGAAAGCGAGGTCCCGCCGATGACGACAGCCGCAATCGTATCCAGCTCGTAGCCAAAACCGCTGGATGGCTGCACCGAGTCGAGACGGGCTGCAAGAACGATACCCGCCAGACCGGCAAGAACCGCACAGGCAACATAGACGCAGATCGTCACCAGGGCGACGTTGATGCCGGCAAGTCGCGCCACTTCCGGGTTGCCGCCAACCGCATAGACGGTGCGGCCTTCGGATCGGAAGCGCAGGAAAAGAAACGACACCAGAACAACGACCAGCATCAGCAGCACGGTCGCCGTCAGCACGCCGAAATGGCGGTCGATGGCCAGCATCATGAACCAGTCAGGGAAACCGACGATCTGCTGACCGTCCGTGATCATATTGGCAAGGCCGCGCGCCACCGACATCATGGCAAGCGTCGCGATGAAGGCCGGAACCCGGAAGGCGGTGACGAGAACGCCGACGACAAGGCCGCAGGCTGCGGATGCGATGAGCGCCAGCATGATGGCCATGCCCATGGGCATGCCCGCGACATTGGCTGTCCAGCCCATGATCATCATCGAAAGCGCCAGCACCGAACCGACGGACAGATCGATACCGCCGAGCAGAATGACGAAGGTCATGCCAACGGCCATGATGCCGAGCACGGTGATCTGGTCGAGGATGTTGAGACCGTTTCGAAGCGACAGAAAATTTTCGCTGGTGAAGGTCAGGAAGACACACAGCAGCAGCAGGCCCAAAAGAGGTCCGGTCGCACCGCTTAGCCAGGCAAGCGGGCTTCTGGTGTGCGTAACCCCCTCATTGCGTTCAAGCACGGACATGGCTCCTCCAAGTGGCTATCTTGCATTTTTTTAAACCGATTAGAATAATTATTCATGCTCGGTGAAACATGCATAAGCCAGTTGAGAGAAACTTGTCAATAGGCTTGGAGGGCGGGACGGGCCTTGCGGGTGACGGGATGGCTGCGCACGCGCGCCTCCCATCCCGTTCCGGCGCACATCGCGGGAATCCAGCGCAAGCGCGTCTGCGTGGCAAGGAGAACCCTTTCAGCCCAGGGACTTGGGCTGAGCAGATACCTTTGACGGACCCAGGAATGAGGCGGGGAGGCGCGCTTCATCATTGGTGCAAATGAAGCGGCAGAAATAATCGGCACGGATTGAGACAGGACAATTCACAATTCCGGCTTGACAGAAACGCCATGTCTGCAATTATATAAACAGCTGTATAAATATTCACACGCATGTTTTGAAGAGGATCCCATGCAGCCCACAGAGCTAGAGCGCATTGCGCGCCAGATTCGCCTTCGCGACGTCCAGGCTGTTTTCGAAGCGGGTGCCGGCCATATCGGCGGAGAAATGTCGGCGATCGACATCATGACCGCCCTTTATTTCCGCGTATTGCGCATCTGGCCGGAAGAACCGAAGAACCCTGCCCGCGACCGTTTCGTGCTGTCGAAAGGCCACACCGCCTGCGCGCTTTATGTGACGCTCGCCAAACGTGGCTTTATCCCGGAAGAGGAAATCTCGACGTTCCTGCAACCCAATTCCCGCCTCAATGGCCACCCCAACTGCAACAAGGTACCGGGGGTCGAGACCAATACCGGCCCGCTTGGCCACGGGCTTCCAGTTGCCGTCGGAATGGCCAAGGCAGCCAAGCTTTCGGGAGCGGATTACCATACCTATGTCATGACCGGTGATGGCGAGATGCAGGAGGGCTCCAACTGGGAAGCCATCATGTCCGCCGCGCAGTTCGAGCTTAACAATCTGACGCTTATCATCGACCATAACCGTTTCCAGCAGGGTGCTGCGATCTCGGAAACCAACGACGTCGCGCCGCTTCGCCCGAAGCTTGAAGCATTCGGCTGGGAGGTAAGCGAAATCAACGGCAACGCGATGGAAGAGATCGTCCCGGCGCTCGAACATCGCGGCAAGCGCCCGCATTGCATCGTTGCGCACACCAATAAGGGTCACGGCATTTCGTTCATGCAGGACCGCGTCGACTGGCACCACAAGGTTCCAAGCAAGGAACAATATGAAATTGCCGTCAAAGAACTTTCGGAGGCATTGTAATGAACGCGCCCGTAACCGCCGCCAAACTCTATGATTGCCGCGACGCCTTCGCCGAAACGCTGGAAGCGCTGGCCGCTGCAAACGACAGGGTCGTGGCCGTTTGCAACGATTCGGTCGGCTCCTCGAAGCTCGGCGGCTTCAAGTCGAAATTCCCCGAGCGCCTCGTCAATGTCGGCATTGCCGAACAGAACATGGTGGGCGTTGGTGCCGGCCTTGCCAATGGCGGCCAGCTTCCCTTCGTCTGCGGCGCATCCTGTTTTCTGACCGGTCGCGCGCTGGAACAGATCAAGGCAGACCTCGCCTATTCCAACGCCAATGTGAAGCTCATCGGCATCTCCTCGGGCATGGCCTATGGCGAACTGGGTCCGACACATCACTCGATCGAGGATTTCGCCTGGACCCGCGTTCTGCCAAACCTGCCGGTGATTGCCCCCTGCGACCGCATCGAAACGGCCGCCGCCGTCAAATGGGCTGCGGACTATGCCGGCCCCTGCTTCCTGCGCCTGTCGCGCGTCGGCGTGCCGGACCTTCTGCCTGACGGCCACGTCTTTGAACTCGGCCGCGCCAACCTGCTGCGTGAAGGTTCCGACATAACGCTGATCGCCAATGGCACGCTGACACACCGCATCGTCAAGGCCGCCGATATTCTGGCCGGTCGTGGCATCAAGGCGCGTGTGCTTAACATGGCGACCGTGCGCCCGATCGACGAGGCGGCCGTCATTGCCGCAGCGAAGGAAACCGGCGCAATCCTGACGGCTGAAGAACATTCGATCTTCGGCGGTCTCGGCTCTGCCATCGCCGAAGTTGTTGTCGATCATGCCCCCGTGCCGATGAAGCGCCTCGGCGTTCCGGGCGTCTTTGCCCATACCGGCTCGGCAGAATGGCTGCTCGATGAGTTTGGCATGGCACCCGCGGCCATCGCGGAGGCTGCAGCTGCGCTGCTCAAGAGAAAGTAAGTCTCCTCCCAGGGTCGTCGCGTGTCTTCGGATGCGGGGCGACACCCTTTGCAATATCGTAGTTTAATCACCGCAAGGCTGAAACGAAAAAACTGCCGACGAAAGAACTCAAGTGATGCGCGCCATTCTGTCCATCGATCAGGGCACCACCAATTCCAAGGCCATTCTCGTTTCTGAAACAGGAGAATTGCTGGCGCGCGGTTCATCGCCGGTCGGCATCACCTATCCGCAGCCCGGCTGGGTGGAGCAGGATCCGAACCGTATCTGGGCCTCGGTGCGCGAAGCGATTTCCGCCTGCCTGTCTTCGGCACCCTCTGCCGTCAGCATTGAAGCCATCGCCATTTCCAACCAGCGCGAATCGGTGACGATCTGGGACGGTGAAACCGGCGAGCCGCTCGGCCCGGTCTTGAGCTGGCAATGCCGCCGCACTGCGCAGGAATGCACCGATCTCATCGGCAAGGGCCATTCCGAACGTGTCATGGCGCTGACCGGCCTGCCCATTGACCCGATGTTTCCCGGCGCCAAGATGCGCTGGCTGTTGGAGCGTGCGCCGAAGGGCCGCAGCCTTCGCCTCGGCACCATCGATAGCTGGCTGATCCACTGCCTGACCGGCGGTAAGGTGCATGCCTGCGACGCCTCCAACGCGGCCCGAAGCCAGGTGCTCGATCTCAACCGGCAGGTGTGGAGCGAAGAGCTTTGTGACCTTTTTGGCATCGACATCAACGCCCTGCCCGACCCGCGCGACAGCAGCGGCGACTTCGGCGTGACATCAGGTGTTCCCAGCATCAAGGACGGCACGCCTATTCTGGCTGCCGTCGGCGACAGCCACGCCGCCCTCTTCGGCCACGGCGCCTTCAATCCCGGTGACGGCAAGGTGACGTTCGGCACCGGCTCATCGGTGATGACGACGCTGCCGCATTTCATCGCGCCAGAGCGCGGCATCACCACGACTGTTGCCTGGAGGATTAACGGCAAGCCGACTTTCGCCTTCGAGGGCAATATTCTTGTGTCTGCCGCCTCCCTGCCGTGGATGACGGACATTCTCGGCCTGCCAGATGTCGCATCTCTTGTGGAGCTTGCCGCGACCGCTGAACCAGATGGCCCCGGTTTCGTCCCGGCCTTTGTCGGCCTCGGCGCGCCCTATTGGGATTCAAATTGCCGCGCGCTATTTTCGCAGATCAATTTCAGCACAAGTCGCGCGCAGATGGCCCGCGCCGTTACCGATTCCATCGCCTTTCAGGTTTATGACGTCTTCTCGACCATGCGCGCGCAGTCGCCCTCCGGCTTCGGACAGCTTTTCGTGGATGGCGGGCCGAGCCAGAACCGTTTCCTCATGCAATGCGTCGCCGACATGCTGGACCACCCCGTCATCCAGCGTGACGCGCCGGAAGCCTCCGCACTTGGCGCGGCCTATCTTGCCGGCCTTGCCCTCGGTCTGTGGAGCGATCTCGACGCCATCGCCGCGCTCAACAGTCACGGCAACGCCATCGCGCCTTCGTCCAGTGACGGCAGGCAACGGCTTGCCGTCTGGCGCGACGCGATTGCGCGCTCGACGTTACCTGTGACGTCGGGTAAGGGTGAATAAAAATTCACCCTGGAGGGCTTATGGGCAGGATCAACGAACTTCGGATGATATCCCGCGTGGCGCAGATGTATTTCAGCGAGCACAGGCGGCAGGCGGAGATTGCCGAACATCTCAATCTTTCGCAGGCCACAGTCTCGCGCATGCTGAAGCGTGCCGAAACGGAAGGTATCGTGCGCACCAGCATCATTCCGCCGCCCGGTACCTATAGCGATCTTGAAGCACAGCTTCGCGAACGCTTCGATCTGCCGGAAGCCATTGTTGTCGATTGCAGCGAGGATCGCGACGGCGCGATCATGGCCCGCATCGGCGAGGCTGCCGCGCATTTTCTCGAGGTGACGCTGTCGCAAAACGAGATCATCGGCGTTTCCAGCTGGAGCCAGACGATCTTCAAGATGGTGGAAAACATCCATCCGCTGAAGGGCGCCAAAGCGCGTTACATCGTCCAGACGCTGGGCGGCATGGGCGATCCTTCCGTGCAGACGCACGCGACTCAGATCACCACCCGGCTAGCGCGGCTGACGGAGGCCGAACCGAAATTGCTGCCGGTCCCCGGCGTCGCCACCTCTCGCGAGGCGAAGCTTTTGATGCTGGCCGATCCCTTCGTGCGCGAAACAATTGATCTTTTCGGTTCGATCACGCTCGCCATCGTCGGTGTCGGCGCCGTCGAGCCATCGGAGCTCCTTGCCCGCTCGGGCAATATCTTTTCCGCCAAGGAGCTTGCCGATCTCGCACAGGCGGGCGCCGTGGGCGATATTTCGCTCAGGTTCTTCGACAAGGACGGCAAGCCCGTCAAGACACCGCTCGATGACCGGGTCATAGGCCTTCCGCTGGAGAACCTCTCCAATGTCGACCGCGTCATTGCACTCGCCGGCGGCTCGAAAAAAACCGAGGCGATCGCCGGTGCGCTCAGAACCGGCGTGATCGATGTCCTTGTCACCGACAAATTCACCGCCGAACGACTGGTCGGCACAGAAACATAGCCGTTATCCCATAAGGAGGAGACATGAGGCGCTTTGAAGGTCAATCCGTATTCGTGACCGGAGGCAACAAGGGCATCGGTTACGGCATCGCCCGCCGTTTTGCCGAGGAAGGCGCGAAAGTCGCCATCGCCTCTGTCGACAAGGACACCAATGACGCCGCCAAAAAGCTGGCGGACGAAACCGGCTCAGTCACCCATGGCGTGATCCTTGATGTGCGGGATGCGGCGGCGGTGCGCGAGGCCTATGGCGCAGCCGAAGAGGCAATCGGTTCCCTTTCCATCTCGGTCCAGAACGCCGGCGTCATCACCATCTCCAAGATCGAGGAGCTGACGCAGGAACAGTGGGATTTCAACCTCGATGTCAACACCAAGGGCGCGTTCCTGTGCTGCCAGGAGGCGATCCGCCGCTTCCGCGCAAGTGGCACCAAGGGCCGCCTGGTTAACACCGCCTCCGGCCAGGCCCGCCAGGGTTTTATCTATACCCCCCACTACGCCGCTTCAAAATTCGGCGTCGTCGGCCTCACGCAAAGTCTGGCCAAGGAACTGGCGCCCGAAGGCATCACCGTCAACGCCATTTGCCCCGGCATCATCCACACCGAAATGTGGGATTATAACGACCGAGTCTGGGGCCAGATGCTCGGTGACTACAAGCCCGGCGAACTCATGGCCGAATGGGTGCGCAACATTCCAATGCGCCGCGCCGGGACACCAGCCGAAGTGGCGGCCCTGGTGGCGTTTCTCGCCTCCGAGGATGCGGCCTACATCACCGGCCAGACAATTAATGTCGATGGCGGGTTGATCATGTCGTAGCACTCAACCAATCGATGACGGCATCTGCGTTCTTCTCTGGCGGATGGACCGGGTAAAAGACATGCTTGATAATGCCCGTTTCGATAATCATCGTGAGCCTCTTGAGCAGTGTCAGGCCTCCAGCCTGGAACGTTGGAAGGCGAAGGGCTGACACCAGAAGGAGTGAATGATCGGAAAGCAGAGGGAACGGCAGGTGAAGCCGCTCTGCTGCCTCTCGCTGATACTCCGTGGTCTGCGTAGAAAGGCCAAACAGACGCGTTGCTCCCAATGCCTTCAGTTCAGCGAAATGATCACGAAAGGCACAGGTCTGTGGTGTACATCCCCTCGCGCCGGGTATTGCGTCCCATCCGTCAATCGCCTTTCCTCCGGGCGGGCTTGTCCGGGGGTAAGCATAGACCACGGTTAACCCCGGCTCACGCAGATCGACGGTCGTGCCATCCGTCGCAACCAAACCAATGCCAGGCAACTCCATCCCGGGTAAATGCCTGGCTGCTCCGTCGTCACGTGGGGTAACTAATTGCTCATCCCCGCCGGGTTCAATCATTGCCACCTCGTTGCTCTTCCTGTCTGTCGACGTTGCGAAGTTAGCCGATTTTCATACTACCGCAATGTCTTGTGCGCAGGTGCAAAGCTGCCGTAGCGATTCGCGCCTTCAGCCTTGATGGAATACGAACGCCACACCTTCATTCGATTTGACAAAGTCACTGATTGCCAAGTCTCTGGCCGATAGAGATGGCGGCAGCCGATAAAACGGAAACTAATTTTCCCGCTGAACCTTGCCTGCGTCGATACCGAATTCGCACTCTCGCAATGCCTGAACGCCTTGAACAGAACCGAACCGTTGATCGTACTACTGTAGAGCTATCGCCCTCAAAGTTATCATTTACGCCAGCAGGGTGCCCGCCAGTCGAACGACGAATATAATCGCCCACCGGAGGTTCAGATCGACCACGCTGACATGGCCGAAAGGGCAATGTGTGGCAAAGCACATGCTGAGCTTGCAATCGCACGGATGATGCCGGTCAGGATGAGAGATCTCCGTGCGATCGGGAGGACACAGGCCAACTGCCAATCAATAAATGCTTTGGGCGGCGCTATGCAAATTGCAGCAGCGTGGTCATGTTGCGATCGAAATACAAGAGAGGAGAGCGACCCTTGTTGCTCTTCGCGAAATGAACGTTACACACAAAAATCGTGTGCGTTCCCGATTGAAGCACCTCGTGAACTGAACAGCTGAAATGCGCGCATGCGCCTTCCAGCAAGGGCTGCCCCAGTTCGTCCGATGTCCATTCTCCCAGTTCGAAGCGCTTCTCTGGCGGCACTTTTCCACCAAATGCCGCAGCGATTTCACTATGCTCGTTCGAAAGGAGGTTCAGGCTTAGCCGCCCATTGTCTAGAATGGCCGCGTGCGCCGATGCCTTGGTATTCACGCAGACCAGCAGCCTTGGCGGCTCCTGGCAGACTGAGCAAGCTGCGGTGACGGTCAGGCCTGCACGTCCTGCGCTGCCGTCTGTTGCCACAACCTGCACCGCAGCTGCCATCATCGCCATGGCATCTTTGAAACTCAGTGCATCCGCTCGCGTTAGAGTATTTACCAACATTTTTTCATCCATGGATTAGGGACAAACGAGGACCCGGACAAAGCCGGGTCCGTGATGCCTTACTCGGCAGCGTCGAGGGACTGCCCGCTAAATGCGCTTCGATAGGAAGCGCCAGGATGATTTTCAGGGAGAAGCGATCCCCGCCCGAAAAGCTTTTCGCGGAGCGTTCCTTCCGCATATTCGCTTTGCGCAAGCCCGCGTTGTTGAAGTACCGGCGTGACGTGATCGATAAAATCGACGAACGTGTCAGGGTGAAGTTGGCATATCATGTTAATGCCATCGACACCGGCATCCTGCCACTGCTCCAATTCATCCGCGATGGATTCGGGAGTTCCCACGATACGGCAATTGTAGGAGAGCGCGTTTGCCAGATCCTTGACAGTCGCCTTCTCGCCCTCGGGCTTGCCCATCTCAATCATACGGGCATAACCCTGCAATCCATCCAGACCCGACTCGTCGATCGGCTTGTCAGGCTCCATGTGTGAAAGATCGACTCCCATGTCGCGGCTGACATGTGCGGCCAGACCCTCATAGCTGACCCAGTCGTCAATTTCCCTCGCCTTGCGTTCTGCTTCCTCCATCGTGCTGCCGACAACGAAGGACAGTCCCTGGATGAACTTGAGATCGTCAGGGCCCCGACCTGCCTGGCTGGCCACTTGCTTGGTGCCGGCGATGCCGATACGGGCTCCGTTCACATTTGGATAGAGCACGAATGTCCCTTCGGCATGCTGCGCCGCAAACTTGCTTCCGCGCTTCGAGGCGCCTGCCTGATATAACATCGGCGTGCGCTGTGGCGAGGGGCTGACGAGATGCGGCCCCTGCACCCTGTAGCGCTCACCCTGATGGTTGATGCGGTGCACCTTGGTATGGTCGCTGAAGACGCCGCTTTCGCGGTCCGCAATCATTGCATCTGCGTCCCAGGAGCCCTCCCAGAGCTTATAAAGCACGTCCATATATTCATCCGCCCAGTCATAGCGCTGATCGTGGGGAACGATCTTGTCGAAACCGAAATTCCGTGCTGCGTTGTCGGTCACGCTCGTGACGATGTTCCAGCCGATGCGGCCGCCGCTGATGTGATCGAGGGTCGATGCCTTCTTGGCAAACGCGAATGGGTGTTCGGAAAGAAGAGAACTCGTAAAGACAAGCCCCAGATCCGTCGTCACGCCCGCCAAAGCAGCGCAGAGAGTGAAGGTGTCGTTGCAAGGCATGTGAAGGCCTTGCTGGAAGTATGCATCCCACTTCCCGTCATAGGCGGGATCGATGCCCAGGATATCGGCAAAGAAGATGGCGTCGAATTTGCCCTGCTCCAGCTTCTTGACGAGGTTTGCCCATGTCGCGAAATCGTTGAAATTGGCCAGCTCATTTTTCGGATGCCGCCACGTCCCGTGGTAGATGTGCGAAGGGACGTTCATGGTAAAGCAATTGAATATCAGACGCTTGCGCATAGCTTCTCCTGTTTGTTGTCTTTGTTCCCGGAAAGAAGCCTATGCCGCAACGCAACATGCGTCTTGGCTCACAGTGAACAGTTTCTGTGCGCAAAGTGACACTGGCCATAAAGGCATTCATCATCTTCATGCCCGAAGACTGCGGAATGACCCCGGTTCGGGTCGATCGTGCCAGCAGACGAAGATTGCTTGGCATGTTTTTTGCGTCATCATTGCGACAATCGTCGCTGACGGAGGCGCTGGAAATGACTGTCTGGAACGCAACCGAATTGCCGCAGAAGGACCGTTTCCCTTTCTGGAAAGAGGTGCTCTGCCAGGAATACGTCGCTTTGAACTCGACAACAGAAGGCCATGCCCCGTTTTTCGGCCACGTTCGTGCTAAGCTGCTAAACTCGATCAACGTCACGACAATTTCGTCGAGCAGGCAAAAAATTCATCGCCGCAGGCAGGAAATCAGCCGAATGCCCGAACAGGTGTACTTCCTCAATCTACAAGTGGAAGGTCACTGCCGGATGATGCAGAACGGCAGGGAAGCGCTCTTGCAGCACGGTGATTTCTCGATCGTCGATTCGACCGAGCCATATATCAACGATTACTGCAGCGACAGTTGGACCCAGCATTCGTTCCGCATTCCCAAGGCAATTCTGCAGCCTCTTCTGAAGCAACCCGACAGACTGATGGCCACTAAAATAAGCAGCAGTGATCCACTTGCGGGTCTTGCGACCGACTATCTGTCATCGATTGCGATGAATGCCGAGCATCTCGACGCCGCCGCGTCCTTATCCATCACCAACCATCTGGTGGAACTGGTTGCGCTGGTTCTCGGCGTATCCGATCGCGAGGGAGACCGAGCGAGGGGGACATTGCGCAATCAGCTCGCTTTTTCCCTGATCAACTACATCACTTCGCATGCGGCAGACCCGGCACTGACACCGGCGAAGGCAGCCGAACATTTCCGCATTTCGGTTCGCTATGTTCACCGACTGCTGGAAGACAGCGGCGAGACATTTAGCCAGTTCTTGCTTCGGCAAAGGTTGCAAAAATGCGCGGACGATCTGCGTACCAAACGTGGCAGCTCTATTGGAGAGATCGCTTTCCGATGGGGATTCAATGACCTCTCGCATTTCAGCCGATCGTTTCGGAACCAGTTCGGTGTCGCGCCACGCGAATATCGAGTGCAGTAGTGCAAAGCAAGCAGCACCGGTTTGACGTAGACGGGTTCGTGGACGGTGGATAGCGACGGACTTACATGGCAAGCGACTTGTCTTGCGCCTTGAAAGGATGAAAACCATCACATACTCAGTTGAGGTGGTAATGAATGTGTAAATTTTCTAATCTGGGGACGACCTGCTCTTCGGAATTGCCGGCTTGAACAGGCCGTCTTGGCAGCTTTGCGCCAAGAGGCGGACATCCGTCGAAGCCGTCAGAATGATCCGCGCCGTGACCTTATAGCCATTCGTAAGTCTCCCAGCGTTTGTCGCGATGGGCGCGGTGGCGGCAAACGGCTGCCATCCGCAGGTTCAGACTATCAAAAAACTAAACAGTGAGCTCTCTTCGGACGATATCAGCTCCTGCGCTCAAGGAATTCAGCTTGTCTCTTGCCACACGACGAGACAGGGGGGCCATGCCGCAATTGGTGCAGGGGCAAAGTTTATCTGCGTCGACAAACTTAAGCGCCTTGCGCAGCGTTGCAGCGACTTCCTCAGGGGTTTCGATGGTATCGCTTGCCACATCGATGGCCCCGACCATCACTTTCTTACCTCGAACAAGTTCCAGAAGATCCATTGGGACATGAGAATTGTGGCATTCGAGGGAGATCATACCGATGCCGGATTTCTGCAGCCTGGGGAGAGTTTCCTCATACTGCCGCCATTCTGACCCGAGTGTCTTTTTCCAATCCGTATTGGCCTTTATGCCGTAACCGTAGCAGATATGGACGGCGGTCTCGCACTTCAGCCCTTCAATTGCCCTGTCCAAAGCGGCAACACCCCAGTCATTCACATCGTCAAAGAAAACGTTGAAGGCAGGTTCGTCGAACTGGATGATATCGACGCCGGCAGCCTCCAATTCCTTTGCTTCCTCGTTGAGTATCCCGGCAAATTCCCAGGCAAGCTTTTCACGGCTCTTATAATGGCCGTCAAAGAGAGTATCGATCATCGTCATCGGACCCGGCAAAGCCCATTTGATGGGTTGTTTGGTCTGCTGGCGCAAAAACTTGGCGTCTTCGACGAACACGGACTTCTGGCGAGACACGGCGCCGACGACTGTCGGGACACTCGCATCGTAGCGATCGCGAATTCTGACTGTCTCGCGTTTTGCAAAATCGACCCCGTCGAGGTGCTCGATGAAAGTCGTGACGAAATGTTGGCGTGTTTGCTCGCCATCACTGACGATGTCGATGCCGGCACGTTGCTGATCGTCCAGTGAAAGGCGCAGGGCGTCTCTCTTGCCTTCCAGTAATTCCTCGCCCTCCAGCTTCCAGGGCGACCACAGTTTTTCGGGCTGCGCAAGCCAGGAGGGTTTCGGCAGGCTGCCAGCGGTCGATGTGGGGAGAAGTTTCTTCACGATGGGACCTCTTCTAAGTGATGCTCAGGCGGGGCGGTGAGCAAACAATTGCTCAAGGACGGCGCGGTATGGCTTGATGAAGTGTTTTTCGGTGAACTTACCCTGATCCACCGCCAAGCGATTTCGTTCGTCGCGATCGTAAATGACCCGGGTCAGCGAATAGTCCTGGTGCTTCAGGTTGGGCTGGTAAAATGTCCCGGCTGCTGCGTTCGCATTGTAGATTTCGGGGCGATAAATTCTCTGAAACGTTTCCATCGTGCTGATGACGCCGATTAGCTCAATATTGGAGTAGTCGCCCAGCAAGTCCCCAACAAAGTAGAAGGCCAACGGCGCAACGCTGCCTGCAGGCATGAAGTAGCGAACCTGCAATCCCATTTTCCCGAAATACTGGTCGGTGGACGAGAACCCATTCTGCCGGTATTCGACGCCCATGACGGGGTGATGATTTTCGGTCCGGTAATAGGTCTTGCTGGTCGAGGCGCTGATGCAAATGACCGGCGTCTTGCGAAAGTACGAGCGGTAGGCATCCGACCGCAGAAAAGACTTGAACAGGTTTCCATGCAGGTCGCCGAAGTCGGCAGGAATGCTGAAGGCAGGAACGCTCTTGTTATGCTCCGGCAGCACAATGCTGAAGTCGTAGTCTCGCACATAGGAGGAGAAGTTATTCCCCACAATGCCGTCGATACGTTCACTGGTTTTGTGATCGATGATCGTCGTCTTCAGTATCTCGATGAGGGGAAATTTTTCACCTGCGACATCGAAGCTCATATCGACCGAAATGATCTCCAACTCGACCGAGTATCGGTCCGATTTGGGATTATCCCAGTGCGCGAGGGCGTTGAAGCGGCTGTCGATCATGCGCATGACATTGCGCAGGTTTTCCTGCCGCTTTTCGCCCCTGGCCAGATTGGCAAAATTGGTGGTGATGCGCGTATGTTCTGAAGGACGATAGTCCTCATCGAAGGGTACGCTCGTGATTGTAAAAATGCAGGTCTGAGACATGTTGTGCCCCTATAAAGTTGGGGGCATGGGTCTGCGGACGCATAGCAAGACAGGCCGCGACAATGCAGCCTTTGCTACGGCACACTGGGACACCCCGCCCGTGGACGTTATTTCACCAAAGGCAGGTCTCCTGGCTCACGGATCATCACTTCCGTCCGTCTTCCCGGGGTAAACCAGTGACATGTTGGACTTCAGCTCGCCGCTTACAGTTGCGGGGGCAGCGTCGGCTTTTCCGCATGACACGGAGCACCGACTTCCCTCTTAGCCCCGGCACGTTGCGTGCAACGACTGGGGAACCTTAGGCGTGATGACCATATTGTAAGCCACGTCATCGGTCAACATCATATAACGATATCTTTATGTCCTTAAGTCTGCGTTTCCATCGCCGGTTCCGACCGAGTAGGTTGCATTCGGCGTTGTCAGGCGATTCTCACATACGCGGACCTGGCCGTGGCAAACTAAAGATGAATCGTCGACTGTCGGTTCGATTCCGACAAGCGCAGGTAAGCATGCGTGATGACAGCTTCCGGGAAATAGTAGACGTCTCGCGCCACGCAGTTGAAAGGATCAGACCACACCACGAAAAGTTCCTGGCGCGGGAGCAGCCTGGTGAAACCGAAGGCGCGCATGATTTCGCCTGCCACAGGCGTTTCATTGAAGCGGCCTCGCCGGAGGTTGGGATGCTATTCGGACATGCCCTACTGTGCCGGCGCAGCGCTAATAAAGCAAGCACCCTTAAATTGCGGGCCGATAACATCACGGACGCGTATCCGCGACAGCATCGCCGAATCTGTGCTCGGTCCTTCGGACCGCCCCATGTCGTTGAAGGTGAACAGGAAGTTCCGATCCGCACCGGGCATCTGACAGGTCTGGCAGTGGGCGGTATTCGGCTTCGTTAATCGTACCGTCAGGCTTGAATCACTGGAACTGCTAGTCGGCAGTCAACGTTGCGGTTTTACGCTTTTCGCCGCTTTCAGCAGCGTCATGCGTCCCCGTTTCCAATCTCCGGCGCAACGGCCTGGAGCAATATCCTCCTGCTGCCGCCGAGACGGACGATTATCCCTCACAAAGACGAATACAACCGCTTTTTCGAAGAAAAGGGTTCCAGCCTTTCGCTGCAAGGATTGCCCAGGCAGTGGCGCCAACATGCGGCAACCTGAAATATTTGAAGTCGGCAAAGGTCGAGGTCGGCCCGATCATCAGCCCGGTCGTCAGTTCGTCCCCGACTGTCGCGTAGATCAGGTTATCGGGAGATATTTGTGCGGCGATGGTGGCAAGCAGCGCCTCGGCCCGCTCGGCATCGCCGACCTGCTGAAATGCCAGCGCGGCCTGGGCCGTACCTTCCAGCCACACACCATCCCGATCGTCGTTAAAATCAAAACCTCCCGCAACCGCATAATGCCGATCAACCCAATGCAGAACACGCCCACTGCGGCCCCGAAACTCCGGCACGGCGAGAATGGGCCAGAGCTCGGAATCTATTCCGGACTGGCTCGAGTTGGGTGTGTCGCTTCCGGGTTGGCTGCCGACGTAAAACCGTCCCTGCTGCTCATTCCACATCGCATCAAGAAATTTGCGTGTTTTGTCCCGCATCGCCTGCCAGGCGCGCGCTCCCTCAATTTCGGCGAGCCAACCCGCAACGGCATACACATCGAGATTATGTTCCGTCGATTTCCACTCGAGTTTGGCCGGTGCAGGCTCATGACCGAATGTGCCACCTGTGTAGCCGATATCGCGGGCGCCCGCCGTATGCGCATCGATCCAGCGCATGAGTTTGGTCGCTGCCTGCACATAGGACGGATTGCTTGATCGTTCACTGGCAGTGAGAAGCGCAAGTGCCGCCCAGGCCAGGTTGCCCGTTGCGCTGCCGACCTGATAGTCATCCTCGACCCACGTCTTGCTGGCCTCACTCCAGAAACCGGGCAAAAGCATAGCATCGTTTTCGTTCGCAACGGGGCCGGAACGGTAAGCGTTGCGCAGGCGGCCATCGCTGTAATAGCGATCGTTGTTGACGGCGAGCAGCAGCGCATCGGCAACCCTTTTTGCTTCGGCATCGTTGCCACAGGAAAAAAGGGCAATCGTCGCCAGGGCATTGTCATAGGTGAAACCCGCATTTGAAAGAGCGGGATCAAGCGCTTTACCGCCCGGTGCAGGCTCAAAGCTCCGAAATACGAAGGGAGTGGTGGATCTGTCCATCTTCCCAACGAGACCCGCGCACAAGCTAACAGCAAGGCGGTCGCGAACTGATCCGGAACCGGTGCGCCCATCGCCACCAGCGACCACTCCTGTTGTGAAGCAGGTCATGAGAACTGTCGCGATGATCGATTTGACAGACATGAGTTTTCCGTTTGGTGGGCGCTTTTCCAAACAAGCCCGCCTCTAGCTTGCAGTTTACGTCGAGCACGGTCCCGGGTTTGGCGCGAATTCTTTTAGCTGAAGGCCCTTGCGAGTAACATCTGCATGGACTTCAGGAGGTCGCCCTGTTCCGCGACGTTTTCGGGCGCATTGCGGAAAAGCAGCCTCAAGATTGCACGATGCTGGTCGGCAGTGGGGGTGAGAGTGAATTTGCCGGGCGTTTGCGAGACTTTCGTTGCATCGATCTGCAGCCAGCCCACCTCGGGCACATACAGGGACTCTGCCTCGGCATAAGACCGGTTGCAGTCTTCCAGGGTCGCGGTTTCGGTCGAAAGCGCCACGATCCGTACCGCCTTCACCTCGCTTGCGCACCGCAATCGGCCTTCGAGATCCACGCCGATCGGCTCTTCCTTGTCGACACGTGGTAATTCAATGCAGCAGATGAGGCTGGTGAAGGCAATCACCATGGCGACCGCCGACCAGATCAGGTTGAGACAATCTCGCGCCGAAAATTCTACAGGGGCGTCCCATGCGTAAACGGCGAGCAGAACTGAAACCGCGGAGGTGACGGTGACGATTGCGAAAAATAGCGCTGTGGGCCCGTGAATGCGCACCTGTGACCGGTCACCACCTTTCTCCGTGACTTTAAAGGGACGTCCGAAGGGTTTGCGCATAGCCTGAAACAACGTGATGGTGATGGGAACAGCGGTCAACGCATGCGTCACTTCGGTGAACAGCGGTAGGGTGCGTTTTCCCGATATCCAGGTGGAGTAGGCCCAAAACAAAGCCAGTGACGACAGTCCAAATTTCATGAACATCAGCTCGTCGGCCTGAAGGGCGGAAACGCCTGTCAGCCAGTAGATCGATGGTGCCAGCAACAGGCAGAGAATGAAAGGCTTCGACAGCCAGCAAAACAGCCCGTGCAGATAATGCAGCCTTTGTGTCAGCGTGAACTTGCCACGCCACAATGGTCCCGTCCGCAGAAGGCCGATCTGAATGGTGCCCAGGCACCACCGCGTGCGTTGCGTGATATATTCTGGCAGGCCCTCAGCCGATAGACCGACACTGAGTTTTTCGTTGAGCCAGCGTGTGACGTAACCTCGCTCCATCAGGCGGTAGGTCAGCAGCATATCTTCGGAAAGTGCATCATGCGGAAACCCGCCGAGCTCGTTGACCGCCGCACGCCGCACGACAAAACTCGTCCCGACGCAGAAAGCGCAACCGACCGCGTCCTTGGCCGGCTGGAATACATCAAAGAATACACGTTGATCATCGACGAAGGAATTGCGGATGCCGAGGTTGTGCTGGATTGGGTCGCAATTAAAGTAAAATTGCGGTGTCTGCACAACCGCTACCTTGGGATCGGCGAAAAGACCGGTTACGCGACGAAGGAAGTTGGCCTGTGGCGCGAAGTCCGCATCCAGAACCATGATGAAATCGGAAACCTGTGGCAGCGCATTGGTGTGTTCAAGTGCATTGTTCAGATTTCCCGCCTTGGCATGTCTATTGTCCGGGCGCGTCACATAATTGACGCCGACCGTCTCGCAATAGTCCCGCACTTCCGGCCTGCGCGTGTCGTCGCAGACAAAAACACGCAGCTGCGGATATTGCATGGCCTGGGCCGCGATAACCGACTTCTCAAGGACGTTCAAAGGTTCGTTGTAGGTGCAGATAAAGACGTCAACGAGTGGCGCATCGGGATTAGTTGCAATCGCGGCTTCCCCTCTATCAGCCAGGAAAGTCCAGTCCGTCCGCCTCGTCAGGATCAGGATCGAGCCGATGGCGTAAAGAACGGAGATCAGCTCGAAGGTGAAATAAATGTAATTCCAGGCAGTCTCCAGAGAAAGCTCGAAGGGTGGCAGCGTATCGGTGGCGCGCCAAAATATGTAAAGGCCAAGAGACAGCAGCATAATCGCACTGAAGGCCAACCGGTCCAGGACCCTGCGAGGGTCGGCCAGTATGGTAAACAGGATCGCGCAAAGGGCGATGACAAGATTGACGTAGAGTACCGACTGAACATCGCCATCAGGGCTGAAATACATCGACTTATCCTCATGGTTGGTCAGGCGCGCGGCACGCCGCGCGTGAATGAGGTTGCTTCGAGTGTCTTAAACAGGTGGTGGGTCGCCCTGCGGGTTTGCATCGCACTCCCGCAGGGGCCCGTCCAATCCATGCGGGTGTCAGGATTGGGTGCGCGGTGCCTTTCCGGTGGCATCCGTATTGCCGAAAGGGTGCTGGGTGATGATATCGGGCTGATGTGCCCGGCCAGGCACGTCCGGCCGCTGTTGTGGCCACTCGATACCAGTGTGTGCCGATAGCGTATCACGCGACGTTTCGATCAGTGCCCATGCGGCCTGCCTGACATCCGGCAATTCGCTGACGGAGGTCTTTGCAAACTGGAACAGGCTGGCTGATGCTTCATGCACATAGTTCCGGGTTTTGCCGAGCCACTCGCGCGGCAGGCTCACACTCACCCACGTGCCGACCGAACAGGCGCCGTTCTCGGTCAATTTTTCCTGTGCCCTGCTGTCCATGCGAATATAGGCGTAGAGCTCTCGCCGCTCTGTTGGTGGAAAGGGCACGGCATAATCGAGGTCGACACGTTCGGTAGTACGTGGCACCAGGCGCTCCACCACCCCATCGGATTCTTCCACCCAGGCATCGGAACTCACCTTCACCCGAGAACCGACGGAAAGCGCCTGTGCCTGACGCTCTGAAAAAATCGCCACGACGAAAGCGTTGCGGCAGTCAAGCGCCTCCGCCAGCGTGTCGCCTGCAACCACTTCACGGCCGGTCGCAGCCACGGGCTTGTAGAGCGTCGTGCCCGGTGGAATGGAAAGATCGGCGCGGGTCAGTCTTTCAATACGTGCGCTCTCCGCCGATGCCAGCGTTTCGAGCTCGCTTTTGCGCGTCTGCATGGTGGTCATCTGCATCCGGATCTGCAGCAGATCTGCGGACCGTGTGCGAATTTCCTGCTGAAGATTTTGCAGCGATTGCAAATCGGAGCCGATATAGATGCCTTGGCGCGCGAAGTTCATTTCCTTGGTGAGTTTGTCAACGGCGACTTTGGCAGCTTGCAGCTTTGTATCTTCAAGTTGTATTGTGTCCGCTATATCCTCTCCGATTCCAGAATACATCCCCTTCGCCATCAGCTTCTGTTTTCGCTTGGCTTCCGCTTTTGCAATTCGGGTCGAATAGGTCACCATCTGCAAGGCTGCATTGGCTGCCTGTAGGTCAGATTCGGTTCTTTGCAGTAACGCCGCCTGCTGACTGGCAAGATCCCTGTTCAAATCGTCGATGCGGCTGGCATAGTCGCCAATGATTCCGTTCTTCTGGCGAAGTTCATTATCGAGTGCTGCCAATTGCACCTTCAGGCCGATGAGCGTGGTATTGTCGACCTTGTCGTTTTCAATAGCAGCCTTACCGTTTTTGTCGGATATCTTTACCACACCGCTGATCGGTGTCGTCAGCGGAATGACTGGTGCATTGATGAGGGCGCGGTTCGTCTGGGATGTGAAGACCGGCGGAAACACAGAAGATGAAAACACCGTGGCGACAACGCCAAGGACAGTATAGGAGGCCAGCTTCACCGACGCACTTTGGCGCACTTCTTTGTCTCTATTGCGGAACAGCATGATATCAACTCCTGTTTTGTTGAACAGCCTTTCCTCCCGCAGTATTAAAATAGTTCACTAAGTTTTTTTGCGACGCAACATCGTTAAGATTGCATTAATAAATTTTTCGATATCGCCTAAATCATAGGCATCTGCCAGCGTTGAAATCGCAAAAACTCGTCCACGAAAAACTACAGAGCTAAATTTCAATCGTTTCGTATCAGCTGTGCCTTTTAAATGGCATCTGGTTATTACGCGGGCTCTCACCCCGCCGCGCAAGTTGCAACCTATAGAAGCATCCGCTTGCCAAGGCAGTGGCACGAGTCTGGTTTCCCATATCCAACTTTCAATAGGCCGGCGTCCACAGGTCAGTATTCGCGGTAGCCAAAAAGGGGTCGGAACAAGATCTGGTCCTGGCAACACGCCAAGCTGTGACATTCGGCATGGCGTCGGTTCCGCCTTCGCCGGGTACGGAGAAGGCTCTGCGAAGAGCAGATCGCTGCTGGGCATCGCAAGCATCAATGGCGAGCCGATCAAATCAGCTGCAATACGCAAGCGCTTGGCGGCGTAAAAACTTGATTGCAAATTTCATCTTATCTTGATTTGATTCCGAGCCAATGGTAGCAGCGTTTTCATGGAAAGCGCAAAACACCCTGAAATCCTCGAGACCTTTATGGGCGTACGCTCTCGTCTGATGCGCGTCATCTACCGTCGGGTCCATTGCCCGGCGACAACTGCAGATCTCCTTCAGGATACTTTTCTTCGCTTTTGGGAACGGCCGGGCCTGTTACGTGATGTTGTCGACCTGGCAGCCTATTTCATGATTACCGGCCGCAATCTTGCGCTTGATCACGAACGCCGCCGCAAGATCGCCCCCTTTGTCGACGGGATCGAAGGCCTTGAATCCATTCGTGATCCCGCACCATCTGCGGAAGCAGCTACCATCAGCCGTCAGGAACTGCTTCGCGTTCAGGCCGCACTGGAACACATGCCTGCACGCGCCCAGCAGGTTTTTATCCTCGCTCGTATTGACGGCCTGACATATGTCGAGATTGGCGAACGACTGGGAATATCGCCCAAAACGGTCTTTGGTCACATGGTCGTGGCGCTTGAGCGGTTGCGTGCAGAGGTCAACTACGAGCGCTAAAAGTCGCATGGCGGCTAAGAATGAGGCGGCGGATGCAGGATTTTTCCCTTCAGGAGCACTGTCCTGACAATGATCCAGAGATATCACGCCGTGCAGCCGAATGGTTCGCGCTGCTTCTCGATGACAGCGCGACACCACTCGACCGTGCCAATTTCAGGGTTTGGCTCGAACAAAGCCCGGCCCATGCGAGAGCCTATGCCGAACTGGAGCGTTTGTGGCTTGGAGCCTCGGCCCTGCCAGAGGTATCAAGCCCTGCATCTGTCAGACGGCGAAAAATCCTCAAATCCGGCGGTGCACTTGCTATCCTGACCACCGCCGGGCTTGGGACGCACGCATATTTAAGGCAGCAAACAGATTACCGGACGGGCGTCGGAGAGACCGCGCGCTTCTCCTTGCCCGACGGATCGGTTGCCGAACTGTCGACGGCGAGCGCCATATCGTTAAATTTCACGGCGGGCCAGCGACACGTCATTTTACAACAAGGCGAAGCGTTTTTCACCGTCGCGCGGGACGCTGCTCGACCGTTCTCTGTTGATTGTAGGGACCTTAGAGCTTTAGCGCTTGGCACTCAGTTTTCCGTTGGGATGCATGAGGAAGGTATCGTCGTTGCGGTTGCAGAACATACGGTAAAGGTCTCATCGTTGAGCCAAGAGCGGATTGTCCAGGAGGGACAGTCCGTGCTTTTCGCCAATGACAAACTGTCGGTGCCATCACAGACGGATATTGAGACGAGACTTTCGTGGCGAAGCGGAAGGCTCGTTTTCATCTCGGCTCCGTTCGAGGATGTCGTTGCTGCCCTGTCAAAATGGCGCTACGGCAAGATGATTGTCATGGACAGAGCCCTGGCCCGCCGGCCGATCAGCATCATCGTGGACGTGCGCAGGGCCGGTCGGATACTGGAAAGTCTGGAGCACGGCCTGCCTATCCGTATTGCCAGCTACTCGCCTTTGCTGACGTTGATCTATCCGCAATAAAAAATCAGAAAATCGACCGAGGTTTTTTCCAAGCTGAAACGTCCCCTGTTCAGAAGCCCGAAAATGCTCGGGTATTGGTCCGTTTGCAGGGGGCAAAACGAGTGACACAGAAAAACCAAGCCGGCGGCTTTCGCATGAGACTGTACCGTATAATGTTGTTGGCCGCCTGCGCCAGTTTCACCACCGTCGTCTTGTCAACAGGAGCAGTTGCTCAGACCGCCAAGAGCTACGAATTTGCGATCTCCGGTCAGCCCCTGTCGGCTGCGCTGGTGCGCTTCTCATCGGTGACCGGTATCGATGTCGCTTTTGACGGTCCTCTGCCGGCAAACCTGCGCAGCGTCGGTACAGCCGGAAATCTCTCGGCTGAGGGCGCGCTTAGACGCCTTCTCGCGGGCACAGGACTGACCTTCCGATTTACGACCGCAAATACGGTCCTTTTGATCAACCCGCAAAACTCCTCGTCAAGCGCCAGTGCGGTTGGCGCGACAATCCTTGAGCCCATCGTCGTGCAGGGAGAGAACGCTCGTGGGCCTGTAGAGGGGTTTGTCGCCACACAGAGCGCCACAGCGACGAAGACGGGCACCTCACTCAGAGACACTCCACAGGCCGTCAATGTTGTAACGAAAGACCAGATTGCTGCTCAAGGTTCGACCACGCTGACCCAGGCTCTTCGCTATACGCCAGGCGTCATCAGCCAATATGGCGACGATTCGCGCTATGACTGGTTTACGATACGTGGATTTCGACCAAGTCGATATCTGGATGGCCTGCGCCTACCGTTTGGATCGCGCGGCTACGCCCAGCCACGTGTCGAACCGTTCAGCCTCGAGCGCGCCGAAGTCCTCAAGGGTCCAGCATCGGTCCTCTATGGCCAGGGCGATCCCGGCGGTCTGATCAACATGGTATCAAAACGGCCGAGCGCAACTGCTCTCAATGAAGTGGAGATGCAGTTCGGCACCGATAAGCGTATACAGACAGCATTCGATCTCGGCGGTGGCGCTGGTGACGATGACAGCTTCCTCTACCGCATCGTCGGCGTCGGCCGGTTGACCGATACCCAGTATGACTATGTGCGCGAGAAGAAGGGATATATTGCGCCTTCATTCACTTTCAAGGCGGATGAGGGAACATCACTGACGGTTTACGGTAGCTATCAGCACATCGACTCTCCCGGCGGCGGCGGAGCGCCGGCGCTTCCCGCGAACGGCACACTCTATACCCGCATGTATCCGGAATTGCCCCGCAGTGCATTCCCAGGCGAACCGGGTTACGACCACTACAAGAGCGACCAGGCATCTGTCGGTTACGAGTTTGAACACGAAGTCGATGACACCTGGACCATCAGACAGAACCTTCGCTACTCCTATATCGGAACAGATACTCAGCGCGTTCAGCCCTATTGCCCGGCAGCCTGCAATCCCACGGCCTTCTACCGATATGCCTGGGCGTTTCCCGAAAGTGCCCGCGCCGTCACCGTGGACAACCAAGCGATCGGAAATTTCCAAACGGGGGACGTCGCTCATACCGCATTGTTCGGCCTCGACTATTCCTACGAAAGCAGCCGCTACGAAGAGTCCGCGCTTTCCCCAATTTTCACTCCCTTCAATGGACTTGACCCCGTCTACGGCGCAACGGCGATCACGCGCCCGCCGATCGCAACACGGATCGATCAGGACCGCAGCCAGATCGGGCTCTACGCTCAGGATCAGATGGAGTGGAACAATTTCGTGTTCTCGCTCGGTGGCCGCTACGACTGGGCAAATACAGATACGAGGACCCGGACGAGCGTCGCTGACAATCAGGTCGATCAGAGAGACGGCAAGTTTACCTGGAGGGCCGGCCTCGTCTATAATTTTGACAACGGTTTGTCGCCATACGCCGGCTACTCAACCTCCTTCAATCCGGCCAGCGGCACCGACCGTTTGGGTAACGCCTTCGAGCCTACTACCGGTGAACAGTTCGAGGTTGGGGTCAAGTACCAGCCCAACGGTAGCAACAGCTTCGTCACCCTTTCTGCCTATCACCTCACACAGGACAATGTCCTGTCGCCAGATACGACCCCCGGATTCACGAACTACAGTGTGCAGACGGGCCAAGTCAGGATGCGCGGTGTCGAACTTGAGGGCAAGGCGGAAATCACAGACGCGTTCTCTGTCTTGGCATCTTATGCATACACCGACAGCGAGATCACCAGAGCCAATCCAAATGCCGCCGGCATCAGCAACGAGGGCAATCGCTTTGCCTTTGTCCCACGCCAGCAGGCATCGCTTTGGCTGGACTACACACTGCAGACATCGACCATCTGGGATGGTCTGAGCTTTGGCGGTGGCGCCCGTTACACCGGTCAGACTTTTGGCGACAATGCCAACAAATTCGACATCCCCTCATACACCGTATTTGATGCTGCCGTTCGCTACGATTTCGGCAAGGCAGACCCGAAGCTGGAAGGTTTGAAGGCGTCGCTGAATGTCAGCAACATATTCGACCGCAAGTATGTCTCGACCTGCATTGCTGCGACGGGATGCTATTGGGGCGAGGGTCGCACCGTCTACGCTACTCTCAAGTATAGCTGGTAGGATTGTGTCTGACGCTCGTTACCCAAATCGTGATTACAGGCTGACGCGGCGGCAATTCACCGCCGGGTTGGCTTCCGTTTTCCTGCCAGCAGTGGCAACAGCAAGCACGGAAACGCATCGGCTCGCCGTGTTGGACTGGGGCTGGGCAGAAAGCCTTCTCGCTCTGGACTACAAGCCATTTGCTGTTGCCGAAGCCCCTCTTTACGGTGACCGCGTTGTAACACCTGCACTTTCGACAGACACGATCGACCTTGGCCTGAGATCATGGCCGAACGTTGAACTGCTAAGAGCCCTGAAACCCGAGCTGATCGTGTCTCAAGCCGGATATGGTATCTCTGCTGAACGTCTCGGCGCGATTGCTCCAACCCTTGCGCTACCGCTTTACGGCCCCGCCCGGCAACCATTGCTTGCCGCAGAACACGCCCTCAAGGAGATTGCACGTCGCATTGGCAGGGAAAAGCGTGCGACAGACTATTTGGAACTGTCCTATTCGAGACTGGACGCGATAGCTCACAACGCAAAAGACTACGACGGGCGCGCCCTTTTGATCATCAAGTTTACGGATGACAGGCTTATCGATATCTACGGCGCAGGTGGCTTGTTCGATGATGTCCTGAAACGGATCGGCATTGCCAACGCATGGGATGGCAAGACCAATAACTGGGGCTTCGCAACGGCGGGATTGGAGGCGATCGCGCGCTATCCTGAAGCAAGACTGGTCATCATCGAGCCGGGTCCACCGGGCCTTTTTTTGCAAAGCGCACTATGGAACGCCTTGCCGGCCGTACGGAATGGTCGTGTATCGATGATTCCACCCACATGGGTATTTGGCGCGTTTCCATCAGCAATGCGGTTTGCCGAAGTCCTGCGGCAGAGTCTCGGCATCGCATGAGAAACCGTTTCATCACCCCACCGCGCCTCGCCTTTACCATCACACTGGCAGCGATCGCGCTCCACGCCTTTGCCGTTGGTCACTATGTGGCGATCTCCGACATTCCAGCGGCCTTATGGCAGCCGGATCCAGCTTCGTTCGGCCAGATCTATGTCTATTTCTCGATTGTCCCACGGTTCCTCGTCGCTCTTTTGGCTGGTGGTGCGCTTGCTTTCACGGGTGTAATATTCCAGCAGCTCCTGAAAAACCCTCTGGCAGAACCCTCGACGCTCGGGATACTTTCTGGCGCTCAGTTGGCGATCACCCTTCTTTCCCTTTCTACAGTTGCAGTTACGGCAGGCGAGCGCGAGATAGCCGGGCTTGTGGGCGGCCTTGTCGCCGTAACACTCGTTGCGGGACTGGGAAAAGCTTCAAACTTCGCACCGATGACACTCCTTCTCTGCGGGATGGTGATCAGCTTTTCCGCCGGCTCGGCCTCCGTCATACTAGCCTTGTTTCACCACGAATATCTGCGCGGGGTGTTCATCTGGGGAAGTGGTTCACTCATCCAGAATGACTATTCCAACGCGACCGCATTGGCCTTGCGCATGATCGTGCTGATACCGCTGCTGTTGCTGTTCTTTCGACCGCTTTCAGTTATCGGTCTTGATGAAAGCCGTGCCCGCAGCCTCGGACTGTCCCCGGGCGGGTTGCGCGCGGTGGTACTGTTTATCGCAACCGTACTGTCGGCTGTTGTTGTAGCCCGCGTCGGCGTCATCGCGTTCGTCGGCCTTGCAGCCACCAACCTCGCCCGAATAGTTGGCGCTCGAACGCTCCGCCAACGACTGCTGTGGGGAGGACTGCTTGGTGCCGGCCTCCTGCTGCTCGCTGACAGTCTCGTGCTTGCTGGAGCGCCCGTCGTCGGTGAGGTGCCAACGGGTACCGCCACCGCAATCATCGGCGCCATAGTGATGTTGGTACTCATCAAACATGTACCCCATTCCATTGACCAGCTTAACAGCAATGCCCTGAACCAAAGAGAGAACCCTCTGGCAGGCTGCTTTTTGCTGCCTGGTTCTCTTGCCATTGCTGCCGTTATCGCGTTGTTCTCGCTGACCGAGAGCTTCATAGCTGGCGGGGTGGAAACATCCGTGTTGTTTGCCGGTCGATGGCCAAGGGTCCTGACCTCGGCAAGTGCTGGCGCAATGCTGGCCATTGCGGGTTCCCTCACACAAACAATCACGCGTAATCCCATAGCGAGCCCGGAAGGGCTCGGCATCAGTGCCGGAGCCGGACTGGGGATTATCGCAGCTTTCTTCGCCGGAGGAATGGCGTCGCCTATTTTGCCGCTTGCCGGCGGCATAACCGGTGCAGTCGCCGCGTTTGCGATCATTCTGCTTGTGGCAAAAGGGAAAAGCTATGCGCCTGGACCTGTTCTTCTGTCTGGCATAGCCATCAGTGCGCTCGCGACTGCGATAATTTCGCTCATTGTCGCCAGTGGCGATCCGCGCGCAAGTTACATTCTGGCGTGGACCATGGGCCCTACCTTTCGTGCAACCGGCTTCGTCGCGAGCATCGCTGCAGCCTTGGTTTTGATCGGGCTGGCCATCTCGCCACTCTTGCGCCGCCCGCTAGAGGTCTTGGCGCTTGGGGACAGCACTGCACGCTCTCTTGGACTCAATCCGGCGCGATCCCGCCTCGTGCTTTTGCTGTTCATTGCCGTCCTGACGGGAGCTGCGACCGTGATTGTTGGCCCGTTAAGCTTCGTCGGCATGATGGCACCCCACATCGCCCGAGCGGCCGGGGCACGCGGCCAAATCCTGACGCTTCTCACGGCGAGCGCGGTCGGCGCAACGCTGATGATCTCAGCCGACTGGTTGGGACGGGCTGCCGACTTTCCCTATGAGATTCCGGCAGGCGTCATCGCCGCCTTTATCGGGGGGCCATACTTTCTGTGGGTGATCCGCTCGCGGGGCAGACAAAGCCCCAGGTTCTAAAATGAGGTAACAGCCTTGGTTCAGATATCCGAAGACAGCAGAACGAGAACCATCTCGAGGATACCCTTTTTTGAGTTGGAGCGGGCCAGTTTCTCCGTCGGAACTCGGGTTTTGCTCGAACCACTGACAATAAGTTTGCCAGCACGGCGAATTATCGGCCTGATCGGGCACAATGGCTCTGGCAAGTCGACATTGATCAAGCTCCTGGCCCGCCAAAATCCACTCAGTGCTGGCAAGATTTCCTTTGATGGAAAAGACTTGCATGAATGGGGCAGCAGGCCGTTCGCTCGTAAGGTGGCCTATTTGCCCCAGCAGGCGCCCGATACTGCAGGTATGCTTGTCAGTGAGCTAGTCGCGCTCGGGCGATATCCATGGCACGGCGCTCTTGGCCGGTTTGGCCTTGAGGACAAGACGAGGGTGGAGGAAGCGATGAGGCTGACAGACGTGGAGCGTTATCGCGCCCGCTTCATCGATACGCTTTCAGGTGGGGAGCGGCAGCGGGTCTGGCTCGCGATGCTCGTTGCGCAAAACCCTGATTGTCTCCTCCTTGATGAGCCGACCTCGGCCCTTGATATCGCCCACCAGATCGACATTCTCACGCTTGTTCGCCGGCTCGTTGACGAGCGTGGACTTGGGGCCATCGTCGTGCTCCACGACGTGAACATGGCGGCTCGCTTTTGTGACGAAATCCTGGCACTTCATTGTGGAAAACTCATTGCACGTGGAGGACCAGAGGACATCGTGGCCCCGGATCAACTGCAAGCAATCTACGAGACGCGAATGGGCGTTATGCGCCATCCTGATAGCGGTCTACCGCTGGCATATCCACGCAGTTGAAAGGATCAGAACCGGCGACGCCGTTATTAAGGCAGATGCGTGGAGACAACAGCGCCTGCATTTACTGCCCTTGCGTTCCGTCCTATGTCATTAGCTCCAGCTCGTGGCCTGGATGAACACCAACCTGCCCATCTATACTGTTGGAAAAATAATACGAGCCTGCCTTCCGGTTTCCTGAAGAAGGCAGAGAAGTCCGCCGCTATATACCAACTCGAAAGGCTTGTCGGATGGGAAATGAGCAGATTTCCGTTTTCCAACGATAGGTCGACCCTTCGACATGATGGACATGCGGCGAGACAGCCACCATAGTGTCGAAAAAGAGCGGCGCGCCAGACAGACGCTCAATAGCGGTGCGTGCCAACGGACGGCGCTGAAATACCGGTGAAGGCCGAAGCTTTGCATCAGTGAAGGAAGAGTTCTAAAAGTGGCCGTGCCGTGGTCGATAAAGGTTCGGCCTGCCTGCTGGCTCAGTTGAATGCCCTGCTACATTAACGAGTTGTACGTCGCTGGAGGATTTGGCTGATGAAAATGAGATTTCTCGGTGAGGCATTTTTCGCCTTTATGCTTTCCACCGCAGTCGCCTCCGCGCAGCAGGCGTCCGACACGGTGGCGCCCGAAAAAGCGACCGATATTGCGACTGCCAAACGCATCGAGTCAAAGAGCTTCATGGTAGCGGCGGCCAATCCGCTGGCGACTGAGGCAGGGCGTGATGTGATCGCCAGGGGCGGCAACGCCATCGATGCAATGGTGGCGGTGCAGGCAATGCTCGGCCTCGTTGAACCGCAGAGTTCCGGTCTCGGTGGGGGTGCCTTCCTCGTCTATTACGACGCAAAAAGCGGCAAGTTGACCACGTTTGACGGCCGCGAGACGGCGCCGATGGAAGCCACACCGAAGCTATTCCTGGATGACAAAGGTCAACCGCTAAAATTCATGGACGGAGTGGTCGGCGGCCGCTCTGTTGGCACGCCGGGAACGGTGCGACTTCTGGAGGAAGCCCACAAACGCTATGGAAAGGCCGAATGGGCAAGCCTGCTGAAGCCGGCGGAAACGCTGGCTACAGAGGGCTTTAAGGTGTCACCGCGTCTTGCCTCCCTGATCGCGTCCGAGGGAGACCGGTTGAAGAAATATACAGAACCCCGGTCTTATTTCTTTGACACCTCCGGGGCCGCCCTGCGGGCCGGCGTTCCTTTGAAGAACCCGGCCTATGCCGAGACGCTTGCGGCGCTCGCCAAAGGCGGCGCCGATGCCTTTTACAAAGGGCGAATTGCCGAGGCGATCGTCAAGTCTGTGCGCGAGGCGGCCGACAATCCCGGCGTGCTGTCGCTGGCCGATCTTTCCAACTATCGGGTCGTCGAGCGCGAGCCGGTCTGCTTTGCCTATCGTGCTCTTGACGTTTGCGGCATGGGGCCGCCGTCGTCGGGCGGAATCGCCATCGGCCAGATGCTCGGTCTGGTGGAAAATTTTGATCTCAAGGCGCTTGGGCCAAAAAATGTCGACAGTTGGCGCATTATCGGCGACGCCCAGCGTCTCGCCTTCGCCGACCGCGAGCGTTACGTCGCTGACACCGATTTCCTGCCGCTGCCGATCAAGGGCCTGTTGGACAAGACCTATTTGGGCGAGAGGGCAAAGCTGCTCGATGGCGATAAGGCGTTGACCAACGATGCCGTCAAGGCCGGCGAGCCGGAATGGGACCACGCGCTGCTTTTCGGCCGGGATGCGGCGATCGAGTTGCCCTCCACAAGCCATTTTGTCATCGTCGACAAGGACGGCAACGTGGTCTCGATGACGACAACGATCGAAAGTGGCTTCGGCTCGCGTCTGATGACGAACGGCTTCCTGCTCAATAATGAGTTGACGGACTTTTCCTTCAAGACCCATGATGGCGGTATGCCGATCGCCAACCGCGTTGAGCCAGGCAAACGACCGCGCTCCTCCATGGCCCCGACGATCGTGATGAAGGGTGGCAAACCGCTGCTCGCCATCGGTTCGCCGGGCGGCAGCCAGATCATCGGCTATGTAGCGCAGGCGCTGATCGCCTATATCGATTGGGGCATGCCTGTAGAGGCGATCGTCTCCCAGCCGCATCTCATCAACCGCTTCGGCACGTACGACATCGAGGCCGGTACAAGCGCGGAAGGTCTGGCAGGGCCACTGAAGGCGCTGGGTTACGAGGTGAAACCGGGCGAGATGAATTCCGGTTTGCATGCCATCGAGATAACCGCCGAAGGTTTGATCGGCAGCGCGGATCCACGACGCGAGGGAGTGGCGGCAGGGGAGTGAAACGCTCCGCCAGCGGAAAGGGCCTGAGAACAGGTCAACACGAAGGGTGTGTATCTCGCCAAGGGGCGCTAACACCTTGACAAGAACCTGCGGCCTCTCAATGCAATTGTCGATAACGGTGCACGATCTCTTCCAGATTGCGCGGGGGAGGCTGACGGTTTATCGGCAGCAATCACGTTCTTCCGGCTAACCACTATACGTGGGTTGCGACCACCGCTGTGTTTGACATACAGCCTGCAAACAGAAACTGACAGGCTGCGCTGTTCGAGCGCACGACACAAGAGGATATATGACCATGGCAACACCCCGACGACCGTCCAATCCGAAAGACGCAGCCGAGGCGCTGTTCAAACCGGCAAAGAAGGTCGCAGCGCCGGCCGTTGAACGGCCTGCAATTCCTAACACCAAAGAGCTTGTATCATTGAAAATCGACAGCGATGTGCTCGCGCATTTTCAAGCCGACGGTCCGGGCTGGCAAGAGCGCATCAACGATACCTTGCGAGCCGCAATGAATGGGTCCAATTAAGCTCTTGAAGGGTCCCGACCACGTACTTCGTCATTAGCTGCCGCTTCTCGGCCTCGCGGCTCGTTGGGCAAGCGTGGCGCAATCATGCGCCATTCACAGTCAGCCCGGACCTCTATCGAAACGAGAAGGCCTTCTCCGCGTTGAAGGCGCTCGTACCAGAGGTGGCCCAGTGAAAGATCCCGCGACTGTGGGATAGCATCGAAAGGCCAGTTGATCTGGTCGAGCCACAAAAGCCTGGTCATATCGCAGGGCCTTTTCGACCATTCCGCGATTGCGCAGGAGTTATTTTGGCCAGTACTTGTTCACATACATCTGTGTCTCACGAAGCATGAAACGGGCACTGTCTTCGGCTCGGTCCTCCCACGCGAAAACGCAATTTGAAAGGACACCGTCGAATTTCATGTCGGCAAGAGTTGAGAAGAATACTTCCCAGTTGATCTCACCTTGGCCGAAGTCGGTGTGTTGATGGACGCGCACCTTCGCTCCA